>Ga0102885_1000011_pt1 | contig 31901 bp, 29 predicted proteins | sample Colrivmeta1550B3_FD_84498 | JGI IMG/M metagenome (GOLD analysis project Ga0102885, IMG submission 84498) | Estuarine microbial communities from the Columbia River estuary - metaG 1550B-3 | ecosystem: Environmental > Aquatic > Marine > Intertidal zone > Estuary | place: USA: Columbia River...
GCAACCCCTAATCGAACAATAAGAAAATTAAAAATGGTAGCAGGACGGAGATTTGAACTCCGGACCTAAGGCTTATGAATCCTCCGCTCTACCCCTGAGCTATCCTGCCATATCCATTCGTGCCAAAACCTAAGTAGCGGCGGGGTGGAATTAAATCCACATCTTCACTTTGTCGAACATAAAATAGCATTAAAAATGCGGTTTTGTCACTCTAAGGTTGCCAAATAGCTATAATCAGCTAGTTACACGCCTTCGCATTAATAATTTAATGCATCATAACTCACTCCCCTTTTGGTATTTCTATCAATAGGGCAGACACCAAAATAAACTAAGAACCTAAAGCAATGTCAGACCTTTCTCTCTATAGAAACATCGGTATTTTCGCCCACGTGGACGCTGGTAAGACCACGACCACTGAGCGTATTCTCAAACTCACTGGTAAATCCCACAAAATCGGTGAAGTTCACGATGGTGAAGCAACAACCGACTTCATGGAACAAGAGCAGGAGCGTGGTATTACCATTCAATCTGCTGCTACCAGCTGTTTCTGGGAGGGTAGCAAGCAACAGTGGAAAAATGGTAAATACCGTTTCAACGTTATTGATACTCCTGGCCACGTTGACTTCACCGTCGAAGTTTATCGTTCGCTCAAGGTTCTTGACGGTGGTGTAGGTGTATTCTGTGGATCCGGTGGCGTTGAGCCTCAGTCCGAAACCAACTGGCGCTACGCAAACGAATCTGCAGTTGCCCGTGTTATCTTTGTTAACAAGCTCGACCGCACAGGTGCTGACTTCTACCGCGTTGTAGACCAAATTAAAACTGTGCTCGCAGCCAAGCCCCTCATCATGGTTCTCCCCATTGGTATTGAGGACAACATGGTAGGCGTCGTTGACCTTCTCACCCGCAAAGCCTGGGTCTGGGATGACTCCGGTGAGCCTGAGAACTATGAAATTCAAGACGTTCCCGCCGATATGGTGGACGATGTCGAAACATACCGCGCCGAACTTATCGAAACCGCTGTGGAGCAGGACGACGACCTGATGATGGAATACCTCGACGGCAATGAGCCTAGCATTGAGGACATCAAGAAGTGTGTTCGCAAAGGCACCATCGCCCTCGATTTCTTCCCCACTTACTGTGGTTCTGCTTTCAAAAACAAAGGTGTTCAGGTTCTCCTAGACGCCATTGTCGACTACCTCCCATCACCCACTGAAGTTCCTCCACAACCTGAGGTTGATCCAGAAGGTAACGAAACTGGTGAGTTCGCCATCGTCACTGCTGACGCTCCACTCCGCGCTCTTGCCTTCAAGATCATGGATGATCAGTATGGTGCCCTTACTTTCACTCGTATCTACTCCGGTAAACTTGCGAAAGGAACCACTATCCTCAACACCTTCACAGGTAAGACCGAACGTGTCGGTCGTATCGTTGAAATGAGTGCTGATGATCGCATCGAACTCGACGGAGCCCAGGCCGGTGATATCGTTGCCCTTGTGGGCCTGAAGAACGTCCAGACAGGTCACACCCTCTGCGACAAAGATAACCCAGCGACTCTCGAGCCGATGGTGTTCCCAGATCCTGTCATCTCCATCGCTGTTGCCCCTGTGGACAAGGCTAACGCTGAGAAACTCGGCACCGCCATCGGCAAGATGGTTAAGGAGGATCCCACATTCATCGTCGAGACTGACCTCGACTCAGGCGAAACCATCCTCAAGGGAATGGGCGAGCTTCACCTCGACATCAAGGTAGACATCCTCAAGCGCACCCACGGTTGTGAAGTTATTGTCGGTAAGCCACAGGTTGCCTACCGCGAGACCATTACTAAGCGCATTGAGGACTCCTACACGCACAAGAAGCAGTCTGGTGGTTCAGGTCAGTATGGTAAAATCGACTACATCATCGAGCCCATCGATCCCGAGGAAGGTGTTGACTTCGAATTTGAATCCAAAGTGGTTGGCGGTAACGTTCCAAAGGAATTCTGGCCTGCTGTTGAAAAAGGATTCAAGTTATCCAAGGATAAAGGTGTCCTCGCTGGATTCCCCTGCTTGAACTTCAAAGTGACCCTCGTTGACGGAGCTCAGCACGCTGTAGACTCCTCCGCTATCGCATTCGAGATCGCCGCCAAAGCAGCTTACCGCACATCCATGCCAAAAGCTGGACCACAAATCCTTGAACCCATCATGAAGCTCGACGTCTTCACTCCAGAAGACAACGTTGGTGACGTCATTGGTGACCTCAACCGCCGCCGTGGAATGATTAAGGAACAGGACCGCACACCAACAGGCATTCGCGTGAAAGCAGATGCTCCTCTGAGTGATATGTTCGGTTACATCGGCGACTTGCGCACCATGACTTCTGGTCGTGGTCAGTTCTCCATGGAGTTCTCCCATTACGCCGCATGCCCTCGGAATGTCGCTGACGAAGTCATCGAAGAGGTCAAAAAGCGCGAAGCAGAAAAAGCCAAGTAAGCTCAGCTGCAATCACTTCATTCAGCGCCGGCTCAAGAGAGTCGGCGCTTTTTTGTGCAGATTTATCAGCTCACAATATCATCAAGTATCAACGTCCTCACAAACGAGCAAATACTCATCCAGCAGATCTAAAATTTTGCTATCGTCTTCCTCACTAAATTTACGTGCGAATAAAAATTCCCCCGATACTGTTTTCAATTCGTCAAGGTCCTGTTCAGCGAAAACCTTTGGCGAAGACCCGCCTACCAGCCAGTTGGTATAAGTGACCGTTGCATGAACTTCACTTTCAGTGACGATTTGCTTTAAAATGGACTGGAATATTATTTCGTCTGGAACGTGCACATGCTTAAAAAACGAGAGGAAATCAGGATTCTGATCTAAAAAAGAAATAATAGCCTTTATCGTACTGACATTTAAAGCCCACCAACCATGTCCACCGCACGGCGCTTTGACAATAGAATGGTCTCTTCGAGAAAAAATCTGATAAGGTATCTTTCCACGGGCCAATAGCTTTAAAAGCAAAACCAAATGATTCATAAGTTTAGCATAAAAAGCAGGATCCCAAATTGACGGTAATGATCTTGTTGAATATTTTTTATTGCCTAGCTGGTAATGATATTGATTCAGCCTGTAATACCCTCCATCGATCCAATCGGAAATCGGAAATGGGCAACTATCGATGAAGTCTTTCGTCTTATTAGACTCAAAAAAACCTTTAATCTTATGGTTCGACACAATCGGGTAATCTTGCACGCTCAACAATACACATCGTCCATTGCGCTGATCTCTTATCATGTAGCGCATACAAGCTAGCGTTGCCATAACAATACCTACCCCTCCCCAACGACAAACCTCACGATCCGCCTCATTGATCATATGCACACTGTTAATGTTATCTAGTGCCTCAACAAAAGGCCGGATATCTACTTTTTTATCAATGTGCACATAAAAATGCACATTTGAACTAGCCAAACGATTGATCAAACGCCTGAGTTGAAATGGCCTCTCATGGGCAACTACAATGTAATTAATATGCATTATGAAAAATTTCTAATTACTAACACTAAAAATTACTAAACCATAGCGCTAACATCACGATCCGAGAAAATACAAAACAATATTCAATCTTAGCTTTATAACTTAACGAGTATCTTTTGAAAAACTCTTGAATCACGACCACTGGAGATGAGTTGCTCACGCCTAATAGAAGGCATCTGTTCAACCGATATCTCGGCGTATTTTAAGTTCTGCTGGAAAAATCCTGCAGCACGATTCGTTAAAGCAAACACTGACGAGGCACCAGATTGACGCGCTCGTTGTTCAGCATCTCTTACGAGTTCGACACCGTAGCCAAGTCCCTCGTGGCTCTGCTTCACATACAAACAAGCAATCTCTGCGGTATCCGAGTCAGGGTAACTAAGTAGTGCTACAGATCCCACGACATTACCGTCGATCTCCATCACTGCGTAATCTTCGAGATGAGTTTCAATATCTGCATAGTCCCGTGGAACTAAACAAGTATTCCTGACTGACCTCCCAATCATTCCTAAAAGCTCAACGATATCATCCTCACGAAGCGGCCTAATAAGCCGATAGCTATCAGCGTAAACCATGGTTCCAGCACCCTCGTTAGAAAATAACTCACTTAACAGCGTTTCTGGGTCGCTCCCATCAAGTATATGGACACGCGATATACCCAAATGACAAGCCTCTGCTGCCGCTTGCAAAACTTCGGGCTGTTCATCAGCCATGGAGGTCAAATCAGCTGCACGAACAGCTCCCTGGGCAAGGTAGTCCTGGGCACTTGACTTAAGAAAAATCAATTTGGAAGCATCAATCTTATGAGCAAATACAGCGATATCATGAGACAGAGGGTCGTGATTTGTCAGATCCATGATCATGGCTTGGCCTCGGACTAGGGATTCGCACACCTCATCAACATTGCCATTTAGCTTTACCACTGCATGGTCACATTTGAGCTCCGCCTCGATAGCCCGGTCAAGAATAGCCTCATGCTTATGAATTGTGCTGCCTATGACAAGCTGCACGCCAATATTTTGCAGACTCACAAGGTTCAGCATCATCTCGGCAAGTGCAGGCAAAGGCGAATCAACAATCACCACAAAAACCTTACCACGAAACTGTGGTACGTATTGCAATAGCCCCCTGACATCTCCCCAAGACATGAAATGATAATATTAATTCGTTAATGCGCTCTGTTTAGCTGTGATGAAGAGCCGATCGATGAGCCTGCTCTGGAACAAGAGTCTTCCACGTTTCATCCCCCGCCGCAATCATTCTCTGAATATCACGACCGGTGTATTTGAGCAAATCTTGGTCCCCGCACGGAATAGGTCGAATCATACCATTCTCACGAAAGTGCTTATAGAGATGCTGTAAATTCTCAGGGGTATTGAAGTTCTCAGCTGTCACCAACTCTCCTGCTTTCCTGTTACCCCACGGATACACGTATAACGAAAGCCCATGCTTGAAGAGTCTACCAAAAGACTCGAGGATACCTCCAGCAAGACCATCCGACCACTTCGCTTTGAAAAGTTCATTGAGTAAGCCTATACTGAGTACGATGCCTATCGGGCTTGCGGTATATCGACTTAAGTAACCTGCAATGCGGTGGAATTCTGGACAGCGAGAGACCAGCACGGTTTTCCCCAGCGCCTGCAGAGCATCTGCTCGGTCGAGAAACTCCAAATGATCGACCTGACCTGCAACATCCTCACCCTTTCGCAGAAGATTGTTCATAGAAATCTCGCACAACTCGACTGCATTAGCTTGTTGCTCGCTGTCTAACAATTTGCAAAACTGGTCTCTAGTCTGATATAGCATATCGAGGTGCAAGTTTGTCACAGGGTTAAAGCTACCGCGAAGCAAGATAATGGGCTTGTTGTAGAGTGCTTCGGCAGGTTGGACGACCTCTCCACTTGGCAAAAACATCGCCGCAGCGGTAAGTCCACTATTCACCAGTTGCAAATGACAAAGACGATTATCTATCATTTTAAAACCTTCACCACTAAACTTTAACATATCCACCTCAACACGATCATTGCCGAGCCCGTCCATCAACGACTCAACAAAAAGAGACATATGATCACGGTGATAAAAAGCTGCATGTATGAGGTTAACTCCAATAATCCCTAATGCCTCCATTTGATCAACATTCTCTAGATCGAGTAAACGTACATGTATTAGAATCTGGCACGGATCCTCTTGGGGGCGGAGCTGAAATCGAATACCCAGCCATCCGTGACACTCACCTGTGTCCTGGTAGCCTCGTGCGCGCACTGTATTAGAAAAACTAAAGAAGGTAGAATTTGAGCCTCGCTCTTCTTTTAAGCGCTCTACCAACAAATCATACTCATGGTCCAGCATCGCGTTAACACGATCTCGAGAGACATAACGCTTTGATTTGCCGTAGATAGCATCACTCATCGTCATATCGTAAGCAGATATGGTTTTCGCCATTGTACCGGCCGTTCCTGATGCTCGAAAAAACCAATTTGCTACTTCCTGCCCCGCTCCAATTTCAGCAAAAGTGCCATATTTCTGTTCATCCAGATTGATGCTAAGAGCTTTGTCGTAAGTAGATGGTATTTTCCTGTTGATCATGGTAGCGTAAATAGTGGTGGGCTATTTCATTTAGATTAGCGCTTAGCAGGCTGTTTCGATTGAGCCTCAGGCGAAGCTTCACGGATCCAACCAGAATGAAGATACTCGGTAATTGTCACCTGATTGCCCACTGGACTATTTATTGGGTAACTAATTTTGAGAGTAGCCGCGACTTCTTTCTCCCTCACCAATTCTGTGATGAAGCGGTAAAAACGAGGTATTTCTGAATCAATATAGCCATAGATGGATTGTTCAGAATCTGGATGAGACAATCTTACCGCAAACCACTTGGTGCTATCGCTAAATAAACGATTGTAATAATTTACGCGTTTGCATTGCACTCGGACTTCAACCGGTTGATTCGGACGCAGATCAAATAGCTCTTGCCAGTTGACCGATGACCATGCCACCCAACTTTCCCAATCAATTTTATATCCATTATCCGTTTTTACTACCGATATAGTTTTGACTGAAAAATCATCTAATTGCACATCCATGGTCATGACCTCACCCGTGACAGATATGCTCTTTTTGTAACCTAATACCCGCAAACCCGGAGCTTTCCTGATATCGTTTTTATACCATGCCCGCATTCGAGGAATAGTAACTGCTGGAGTTCGGACAAGCCCCTCAAGCTGAGACACTGATTCTACTTTCAGAAACTCCTTAATCACTTTTTTTGATTCCTCAATCATGTATGCCTCCTGAGTCTTCTGGCTATTGGGTAGGCTTTCAACTATTGGAAGTTCGGTTTGCTCATCAGTGATGATCTCAGCATTTTTTTGTTCATCCACAGATTGCACAATCAACCAAATACCAACCAAAACAATACTCACACCCAGCAACGACCCACTCAATATCCAAGTCAACGGACTTATAGGCTCTACTGCAGGAGCATCAAGCTCCCAAGCGGGCAAGTGATCAGGCCTATTAATGTCAGCTGAGCCATCGTCGTCCTCTTCGAGGACTTGCTTGTGATTACCAAGTGCAACTTGCTCATTGGTTGCTGCGTGATCTACCGACTCAAGATGACTGTCTTTTATGACTGCATGTCGTTTCGACGAAGCCTTCATCGATGCTGAAAGCCTGACATTGGAAGCCATTTGCCGCTGTTCAGCAGATGGGATTTGAAGAAGGTGGGCACACGCTGGGCATACTACACCAGCACCAGTATGATCCATCGGCACACGAAACACAAAACGACACACTGGGCATATCAAACCTTCCCAGTTTTGTTTTGTTTTACCGACCTTCGACATGTTGAAACACTGTTACAGTCATGACGAAAACTCAAGTCAGCAGTTACGCTAAATGGATAATCCAAAGCGTACCGACAGTGAACTAATCTTCATGAATTTCGATTCTCTGCGGGCGATCCAAAACAATCCCAGCATCTCTATCCTCATTATCAAGCTGATCAAAATTGAGAATCAAGCTACTCCGCGCCGCAATCTGAGCATCTCTAGGAGCAAAATCTGGCTGCTCCGTACCGTAAGGGTCACCACCTAACAAAACCGGCTGCTTGGGCTGGACCGGGATCACTGGAGATCGACTACCCTGCTTCGTATCTGCATCAAGATCTTGGCTCGCGACAATAGCAGGATCAACGACCCCATGCACATCGCAATAGCCAGTCGGCGGCGAATTAGCAGTGAACAGCTCCTCCACAGCAGTGGATTCATATGATTCCTCGCCAGTGAGAGCATTGCGCTGATACTTTTGGCAATAGCGTGTTGCCCTTAAGCCGGAAGCATCACAAACCTGTAATCGAGATATTGCGTTAGGCTGAATCATCTCTCGCCCAGAAAAATCAGACAAGGCTGTATTCATGGTCTTCACCCAGACAGGGAGCAATGTTTCTCTGCTAAACGCTCCCACATAGATCGCTTTTCGCGAACCATGCACAAAGCCCATCCATAATCCACATGTGACACGGCTGTTGTAGCCGACGAACCAATTATCAGCGAAATCATACGTTGTCCCAGTTTTTCCAGCAAGAGACGCATCATTACTTAATTCAGCAATTCCTTTTTCTCCTGTTCCATTGGTCAATGCACTTCGGAGTAAACTATTCATTATGTATGCCGTTTCGCGGCTGATCACACGCTTATCAGAGCCATCACTTGCGGCCATGGCTTTATAGCGCACGATGCCCTTGGGACCAACAATACGATCAATAAAATAAGGGGACTTAGGCGCATAACCAGCTCGTGCAAACGTTGCGTATGCATTTACCATTTCTGGTAGTGAGACATCATTAGTGCCTACCAACATTCGCGCCAACAACTTCGTCTCGGACAGAGAAAGTCCAAACTTACGCGCCGTCTCGGCCACACGATTGAGCCCTATATCTTTGCCCAAACGCACAGTTGCCGCTATTTTTGAAATCTCCATAGCGCGTCGGAGACTGACATCACCCTCATACTTGGGATGCAACGTCTCCATCCCCCACTCTCCCAAAATGCCCTCACGCCCATCTACCATCACCGCACGATTATCCATCGGGCGATCGATAAGTTTGGCAACAGGTGACAATCCATTTTCTAGAGCCGCCGCATAAATGAAGGGGAAAAAAGCCGTGCCCGATGGTTTACTTCCAGATTCTACAAAATCATACTGGCTATGCTTGAAATCTCTACCTCCCACGTATGCCAAAACAGACCCGCTTTCATTGTCGATCATGTATCCTGCGCCCTGTAAATAATTCGGCTTACCATCGCGCTTGCGATATGACGCATAGAGTGGCTGCTGATACAGCTCATGCGCTTCCGCAATAGATAACTGCCTGAGAAGATTCTTTTCCATTGCCTGTTGCACATCCAAATCAATAGTGGTGTAAATCTTGAAACCCCCTTCAGTAAGCGCATCTTCACCAAGACGCGATCGAACAGAATTAGCAATTCTCTCATAAAGATGGGATGTACCACGTCGAATCGGCTTTGGCCTGACGACGACCGGAGTGTCCTGGTAGATCTTGCCCTCCTTTGAGGAAAGAAACCCTTCATCCATCATCCGCTGTAGCACTTGATTGCGTGCCTTAGTATTTTCCTTGATGTTATTGAGTGGTGAAATTCGAGTCGGATTTTTGATACACCCAACTAATGATGCACACTCCATCGCAGAGAGATCACGTGGCTCTTTTCCAAAGTAACCAAGAGATGCTGATCGGATACCGTAGAAGCCACTGCCAAAAGGAATACGATTAAGATAAAACTCGAGGATTTGATCCTTACTGTATTTTTTCTCGATACGCAGAGCTAAGAAAGCTTCGACAGCCTTGCGCTCTAAACCACCCTCACCACGTTTATCTGCCTCTTGCTTGAGGTGAAAAGCATTACGCGCCAACTGCTGGGTTAGTGTACTTGCCCCTTGCGTCTGGCGGCCAGCTTTAGCGTTAAGATAGAGCGCACGAATGACACCGATGCGATCAACTCCATCATGTTTAAAAAATCTCTGATCTTCACCCGCCACTAGAGCATCGATCATCACTTGGGGCACATCTTTGATACTGATCTTGTCACGATTTTCTACAAAAATACGCCCCAACTCGCGCCCCTTACGATCAAGAATCAGGCTTTTAATTTCCACATCATCAATCTCTTCAAGATTGTATATTTTCGCCCTATCCCGAAATTTCCCTGTCTGCTGCGCAAAAACAAAATAACCAACAACAGCCAGCACCAAACCAACAAGGCACAGATATAGTAGCCATTTTAGCTTGAAGAATCGCTTTTTACGGCGCTTGTTGCCCTTGCTCGCAGGAGCTCTGCCGTTACTGATATGCTTTTCAACCATTGCTAAAACATGTTTGATGGCGCGGTATTATTAGAAAAACACCCTCCAAAAACTTCCTATATTCATACCCTCATAAGAACCCCATGGCAACCCCCGCTTTTACAAACAGTAACAGCCCACTAAAGGCACAAATATGTGAGCTAATCCAAAAAAACGGACCTATTCCATTTCGCCAATACATGGAGCTTGCACTCTTTGACCCAGATCATGGCTACTACACCTCTGAGTCAAAAACAGTCGGCAAGGAAGGTGATTTCATTACAAGTGTTAGCGTCGGGCATTGCTTTGGTCTTATTCTTGCCCGACGACTAATCCAATTTTGGGAGGATTCAAACAGGCCGGCATGCTTTTCTATCATTGAGCCAGGCGCCCATAATGGATCACTATGCGCCGATATACTTCAAGAAATCAAAACTCAGTCACCCGTATTTTATGATGCCGTGCATTATCACCTTGTGGAAACCAGCAATCATATTCAGAGCGAGCAGAGTGCTCTATTGTCCGCTGATTATCATGGGAAATTTACCGCCCACACCTCCCTCGATGATGTAAGAGCGGATCATGGGGTCATCATTTCGAATGAATTGATTGATGCTTTCCCAGTCGAGCTCATCAAATTCAAAGACGAAGAGTGGTGGCAAATGTATGTCAGCGAATGCAATGGCGAACTCAAATTCACAGAACAAAAAACTCAAGACAATGAGATTGCCGATTTTTGTCAATCACTCGGAAACTCCTTTCCCGATGATTACTTGACCGAATATAGCCCGAGCGTGCGCAGCTTCGCCCATGAAGCTTCAGCAGCGCTCCAATCCGGACTTATCATCACCATTGATTACGGCTATCAAGCAGAAGAATATTACCACCCAAGTCGCATGTGCGGTTCTCTACAAACGTATTACCAGCACCAGAAGTCCGACAACCCATTGGATAACCCTGGCGAACTCGATATCACTTGTCACATTAACTTTTCTCACCTCACTGAGGAATTATCTGCCCAGGGTTTCACCCGGCCGTCACTATTGAAGCAGGCAAGCTATCTGACACTACATGCAAGAGGCTGGCTCGGCGAAATTGAGGCCCGATTTGACGAGCTTGAGCAAGCTCCTGCTTTATTACGGCAGTTTCAGACGCTCACTCATCCAGCTATGCTGGGCACTAAGTTTATGGTGCTGGAAATGATTAAGTAATGTCATATTAGTAATCAACCTTTTGTTATGATGATAAATACTTTCGCTATGCTTTGACAAAGGCGAGCTCTGAGATTACACGCGCGGCATGGCGAAAAAACGTATTCTCGTATCAGACCCTATTTCAGACAAGGGAGTTGAACTTTTGAGCAATCATCCAGATCTGGAAGTGGATGTTAACACAGGCCTCAGCCCTGAGGACCTCATCAAAATAATTCCTGACTACCACGGCCTGATTATTCGTTCACAAACGAAAGTCACAGCTGACGTACTTGCTGCAGCCTCAGAGCTCAAAGCCGTTGGCCGCGCAGGTGTTGGAGTTGATAATGTTGACCGAGATGCCGCCACCAATCACGGGGTCATCGTCATGAACACCCCTACAGGCAACACCATTTCCACCGCTGAGCTTGCTTTCACGTTGATGCTTTCTGCAGCACGTAATATCGGGCCTGCGCACGCGGAAGTCCTCCAAGGAAATTTCAAGGCCGCCCGAAAAGCCTACGCAGGTATCGAACTTAATGAGAAACGCCTCGCCATCATCGGCATGGGGCGGATCGGAGCCGAGTTTGCCAAACGTGCTCAAGCATTTGGTATGCAGGTGGTCGCTTATGACCCCTTCCTTACTCAGGCCAGAGCTGACCAGCTAAAAGTCGAGCTCGCCGTCAGCCCTGATGAGGCTCTGAAAGGAGCCGATGTTGTAACACTTCACGTTCCACTGACTGATGAAACACACCACATCATCAATGCAGAGCGACTTGCCCTCATGAACAAGGGAGCACTCGTAGTCAACTGCGCCCGTGGCGGTCTGATTGATGAGCCCGCATTGAAAGCCGCCGTCGACAATGGCCACATTGCCGGCTGTGGACTTGATGTCTTTGAAGACGAACCTCCTGCTGCCGACCACATTCTTTTTGGAGAAAAGAAACATATCGCTTTCACGCCCCACCTCGGAGCTTCTACCAATGAAGCACAAGAAAATGTCGGCATCCAAGTAGCTGAACAGCTCAGAGATTTCCTGACTACAGGTGAGATTCGCAACGCCATCAACATGCCCTCTCTCGACGCCGGCGCACTGAAAGAAATTGGTCACTACCTAGACCTTGCTAATTCACTCGGCAAATTCCTCGCCAAGCTTGGGCCAGCTAACCCCGACTCATTGCGCGTGTCCTACCATGGAGAAATCGCCGAAAAGGATACCGCACTCATCTCCCGCACCACACTTACAGGTTACCTTGAAGCGGCTCGCTCCGAAGGTCAGGTCAATATTGTTAATTCGCCAGCAGTCGCCCACGACATGGGCTTAGAGTTGATCGATTCGGTCATTAACGCCAAAACCGAATATAATGAACTCATCGTTGCTGAACTCACCAAAGATGGACAGAAATTCCGCGTTTCCGGCACAATTATTGGAAAATCCCCACGTATTGTCGAAATTGACCGCCTATTCGTTGACACCAACATCAAAGGTCACTTCCTCATAGTGCGCAATGATGACCGTCCTGGCATTGTAGGGCTCGTAGGCAGCTCATTGGGCGAAGCCGGACTCAATATCGCCAACCTCTCTCTCGCTCGCAATAAGACCGAAGGAGATGCCCTCAACATTATTGAACTAGATACCGCTCCAGGAGCCGAACTCATTCAATCCCTGAGTGCAGCTCCTGGCATATTGTCCGTGATCGCTGTAGAAATATAGAAAACACTCTATTTTCACGCAAATAGACTTTACACAGCATCGAATCTGAGTATTTTGCGCCTCCCAAGTTGGCTGAAAACAAGATTGTTGAATACACTCTACCTACCGACAAATAGCAGGATTTATAATCAGATAACTAAATCACAAGCTAAAGTCACAGCCCACTAGCCAACTACTTCAATTCCTCGTCTTAACTCCGCAACCTCCGTAAATCAGTAACCTATTTCCCATTATGAAAGTTCTCTCATCACTCTTGTCCATGAAGAAGCGTCACGAAGACTGCCAAGTCGTGAAGCGTAAAGGTACCCTCTACGTCATCTGTAAGAGCAACCCTAAGTTCAAAGCGCGCCAAGGTGCGACCAAAGGCACACGCCTCAGCAAGAAGGGCGTTAAGTAATCGCATAAGCGCTTACCTAATAAAGCGCTTACCTAATAATAATTTACACCTCATTCCGATTCTTCGGAGTGGGGTTTTTTATTTTTCCACAAGCGGCGAGTTGTGTCCTCTCTCAACGGGGTCTCATCTTCCTCACAAGCGTAAACAACAGCCATAATAAGGCCAACACCGATAGCCCACCCAATAGATAGACCCACCATGGAATTGGGATAGAGGTCGTCACCGATAAGTGGATTGGCGCCTTACTGCAATCAGCCAGTCTATGACGCCAGATGAGCGTTCGCCCATCATCCAAGACCTCATGCGCATTACTAGATTCAGCAGCACCGGGGAGATGAACGGTATAGCAAAACGCTGAATCACCAAGCATTGAGGACCCACTAGAACCAAGATACTCATCCAATAACGTTTTTAAATGAATCTCCCGATTAAGATGAACATTTAACCCGTCAATGCTGACGGAAATACGGCCGATGATCGCATGCAGAATCTTGTCCCCCTTACTCATCACCACAGTAGGATCATGCTCAACCAGGGCCCCTTCTAAGCTCGCAACATCCTCTGTTGCAATCTCAAGCATGATGACTCGGTAACCATTATGCAGCTCAACCCTATTCGTTCGTAATGTGAGGTTTTTCACACCTCCTACCTCTGCCTCAATACTGGACTGAAGATCATGAGCGTCTTCAGCTGACAACAGCATGCTCGGCACGCGATAAACTGCCACCACTCGTGCAGCCCCATTGGCACTGAGAAATATCTCCTCCTCGCCTTCGATGCAGCCACTTAGCAGCAACAAAAAAAGACCGAGGAAAACAATCCAAATAGATTTCATTTATAGGCTAAGCTGAACGAAACTTTTCACTCTGCAAACACTAAAAAAAGCACAGCGAATGCAATCCAATAGGCCTGCAATAAACATCAACGGTTTTTTAGAAACCTCTGTTTTTATAGACGGTGTAATTCGCAACTGTGTGCCGAGAACCCGGCTCCGAAAGCACACATCCAAACATGCTCAACATTAGCATTCTCCTGATCGAGAAACCGCTCTAACGCCACCAACACGCTGGGACTACTTAAATTACCGTAATCACGCATCACACCACGTGCCAGAGTCAGCTCGCCAACTGGCAATACATGCTCCAATGCATCGATCACATCTCGCCCTCCGCCATGTGTCACCCAGGCTTGAGGCTCTCGCTGACGTTTTTCGTAGAGTTTCTCCACGGTTGCTGCAGCTAGATCAGGCACACTTCGGTCTAGTTGATTTCTCAATCTACCATTCGCATTAGTAAACCTGATCTTTTCCCGTTCCTCAGGAATATGAAGGCTGCTGAAATCACTTACTTTCCATTCTCCTTTGTTCCCAACCCAAACGGCTGCAGCCGCACCATCGCCAAACAAACAGGTAGATATCAAAACCCCAAAATCATCTTCAACGTAAAAGGCTGCTGAACATACCTCAACCGCTACCGTGACGACAACAGCATCCGGATTACGCGCCAGCACTCCGTCAGCTGCACGCAGTAATGGAACAGCTGCCCCGCAGCCTAGCCCCGTCATATCCTGCAAAAAAACATCAGCGCGTAACCCCAACCTCTCTGCTAAATGACTACTCACTCCAGGGCAAAGGTAACCAGTGCATGATGAAACAAAAACTGCATCTACTTCATCCAAGCGATGACCACTTTTCGCTATCGCATTTTGAATAGCACTGACTGCAAGATCTGGAGCCTCTTTCTCATAAGCTTCATTAAGCTCTTGCGCTCCGCGGCTCCAGGCCTGCTCAAGTGAATCGAGCGCAAAATGGCGCTTTTGTATGCCACTATCTCCGCTCAACACTTTTTCAATTACCATTTGAGAGCGTCCCTTCAAGCCCTGCCAGAAATCAGCCGCCTTCATAGCGTCTAAACATTCCTGCTGAGTGAAGCTATTGGACGGAAATGCTGATCCTACTGCTGCTAAATTCATCGTGATCGTAATTGCTTAAATAAAAAACCAAAGGGTAATAGCCCGCTGACCGCAGACCACTTAAGCAAGCTACGACCAACCCCATTAAAAAGCAAGGGATGCAAACCACCAGCTAATCTCATTCGCTTGCCAAAATAATTGTCGCAACTCATTGAATAACCAGAGCAGGCCTCCAGCCACCCTAGCTGCCCCCTGGAGAACTTTTCTAACCAAGGAGAGGCCAGCCATGAGGACTCAATCGCCATGCTCATGCCATTTCCGGTAAAAGGCGGTATCAAAAGGCTCGCATCACCAACGCAGAAAGCTCCAGGGCTTTGCTGAGCCCCCAGTGAAAATCCAGCCGTTGCAGAAAACGAATTCTCGTCAATATCCCACTGACAAAACTTCTCGTGCAGCTGATCGAGCCCATTCACTTTCAAATAGCTGGCCAGTATGTTTTTTTTGTCCACTTCCTTGTTAAGTCTAAACAGGCCACAACAATTCACACGCCCATCCTCAATTCCCGACAAACCTAAATACCCACGCCGTCCTACATGCATCTCAAGCCCATCAAGATTCACATTCTTGGCATGCACCTTAAGACCGATCCACTTGCCTCCTCGTTTACGCTTGCCCGCCGCCCACACTCGACCCGTAGCATCATCCCGACCAGCTCTCTTACCTGTGATCAATTCACCACCTGCCGATTGGAATAATTCAGCCAGATCGGCATCCATGCGATAACGAGACAAACCAATAGCCTCCTCAGGAAGTTCATCTTTCAGCACCAGGTCATCTCCCATCCACCATTTCAGACCACGGTGACGCCTAGCATCAGCAAAGACATCAGCTATGCCTACCTCATTTATAACATCATTGCTAACGCCACATATAAACTCACCGCAAACTTTGTGCCTCGGGTAACTCCCCGACTCTATAATACTCACCGGGACTCCACGTCTACGCAATGAGAGGCCTAGACTCAGACCGCTCAACCCTCCGCCTATGATCTCGATCTTTCTCATTTCAAACACATCGCCCTTATTCCTCCAAATACCCCTTTATGCTCTGACCACCCCCACTCGTTACCAAGCAAATGACCGATCTCACCACCTCTAAAACCAGCACGGATACTCACCGCCATATCGTGCCTAGTGACATCATTCACAAAGGGATACAAACAACGACCCAGCATTAAGCTTAGAGCGGCTCGATAGGGCTCCGCCGCCAATACACCACGCACTCCCTGCATCATACCTCCTAGCTGTTTCAACTCAGCTGAACCCAGATGATGTAGAAATAAATTCGCTACGACTACGGCATCTTCGCCATAGCCGTCATAATCAAGAACGTCACCCCGCCACCATGTGGCTCGCTGATCCAAATCATTAGGGCGATCAATCAGGTCAACACATACTACCTCCACACCAGGCAACTGTTCAAGCACTAGAGCAGCCAGAGACCCATCGCCAGCGCCTAGCTCAACCACCCGCTCAAGGCCCTCGATTTTTCGCAACTCAGAAACAATCCACGACTCCCCCCTCATAAACCAGTTCACGAGCCGTAAATCCCGTCGGCTACGCACAGCTCGAGGATCCGCTGCATCAAGCTCATCAAGTATTTCCTGTGCCACCAAGCGCTTCACTATAATCACTATCCATGAACAATGACGATAAGCAAGGCGCCATCGTGTTCGTAGGCGTCATGCTTAATAACAATGATCATAGAGCGACAACAACAGATCCTAGACAGCTTTATGGAAGGGGGGTAAACGCGCTCATAAACAGACCTACTGATCCGCATTGCCCTTGCCACTAAGTCGCCTATGTGGCAGGAATCCTTCGATGAATAATCCATGGCACAACAGGATCTCAGAACAGTTTTTCAAAAAACCGTTTGATCAAATTGAATGGTATCAGAGCCTTGTCGTGGATAGCTCCTTGCTGTTGATTGCCTTTCTTGCGGCTATCCTCTCCTACTGGGTCGTTCGCAAGCTGGTCTTTGGCGTTGTCTCAAGCCTCGTTAGAAAAACAGAATCAACCTGGGATGACGAGCTTCTCAACAGCCAATTATTTAAGTGGCTTTCACTGCTAATGCCTGCAGTGATCATTCTTACAACGGCCCCTCATGCCATTATAACCCATCACGATGGCGTGCCTATATTTTCATCCTTCATTCAGATCTCGGCGAAGATCTCAATTGTGGTGCTCTCATTTCTCTCAATCAGTTCGCTGCTCAATATCCTTGAGCGCATATACAGCGGGTTCGAAGTATCGCGAGAACTCCCGATAAAGAGCTTTTTCCAAGTAATCAAAATCATTCTGGTTCTCGCTGCAATCATACTGATCGTCTCGACACTGATCGGCAAATCCCCCGTCCTCATCTTCTCCGGGCTGGGCGCAATGACCGCCATCATCATGCTGATCTTTAAAGACAGCATCCTCGGTCTCGTCGCAGGTATACAGCTATCAGCGAATCGAATGGTTGCCCGTGGCGACTGGATTGAAATGCCCAAGTTTGGAGCAGATGGTGAAGTACTCGAAGTCGCACTGACTACCGTCAAAATTCGCAACTGGGATAAAACGATCACTACTATTCCTACCTATGCCCTCATATCAGACAGTTTTAAAAACTGGCGAGGAATGGCAAACTCCGGCGTGCGACGCATCAAGCGCTCTGTCAGCCTAGACATGTCAAGCGTGGCATTTCTTGACGATCAATCCTTACCTCGCTTGCGTAAAATCTCACTACTTAAAGATTACCTTGGTGAGAAGGAAGAGGAAATCAAAACGTGGAACACTAAGCATGCCGATTCCGCCAACCCCATCAATGCCCGATCTCTCACCAACATTGGCACTTTCCGCGCTTACATCCGAGAGTATCTCAAAAACCACCCTAAAATATCAGAGCAAGAAACACTTCTCGTTCGCCAACTTCAGCCATCGGAAAGCGGCATCCCTATCGAAATCTATGTATTCACTACAGATAATCGCTGGGCATATTACGAAGACATCCAGTCTGATATCTTTGATCACTTTTTATCCGTCTTGCCTGAATTTGGTCTCCGAGCTTTTCAAGCCCCTTCGGATTACTCATTCCAATCCATGACCAAGCATAATTAAAAAGATGAAATTATTTGATACACTCACCCGCGAAAAACGTGAGCTGACGCCTATAGACGGTGAAACTTTTCGTTTTTACTGCTGTGGCCCCACTGTCTATGGCCCCGCGCACATTGGCAACTTCCGCACCTTTGTGATGCATGACGTTTTTCGCAGGGTATTGGAGACCAGTGGCATGGCCACGCTTCACGTGCGTAACATCACCGACGTCGATGACAAAACCATCCGGGACTCACAGGCCGCAGGCAAGTCTCTCAAGGAATTCACCACCTACTGGCTGGAGAAATTCCATACTGATTGTGATGCACTCAACTGCCTACCTCCACATATCGAACCGAGCGCCATTGATCACATTGCTCAACAAATCACCATGATTGAGCAGCTAGTAGCCAAAGGCAATGCCTATGCATCAGACGACGGCTCTGTCTACTTCAAGGTCTCCTCTTTTCCTGAATATGGAAAGCTATCGCACCTTGATACTCGCGAGCTCGATTTAGGAAAAACACAGAATCAGCGAGCCGATGCTGACGAATATGAAAAAGACTCCATCGCAGACTTCGTTCTCTGGAAATCACGCAAAGACGAAGATGGGGAAAATTACTGGGCGTCTCCATGGGGCGATGGCAGACCAGGCTGGCACCTTGAGTGTTCAGCCATGATTAAAGAATACCTAGGCAATGACTTTGATCTTCACTCAGGGGGCGTCGACCTCGTCTTTCCGCACCATGAAAATGAAATTGCGCAGTCACGCTGCAGCTGCGGCGGTAATTTTGCTGCTCATTGGTTTCATATCACACACCTGATGGTGGATGGCGGCAAAATGTCTAAGTCTCTTGGAAACCTCTACACCATCGACGATCTTGCTCAAAAAGGCTATACCGCTATGGAAGTTCGCTATGTGCTGTTATCTGGATACTATCGCAAACAGCTCAACTTCACTCTCGATTCACTCCACGCGGCCAAGGAAGCCCTGCAAAAGCTGGCCAAGGGTCGTGCAGCTCTCGCCCTCGCCGCAGGCGACACAGGCAGCCCCCAATTAAATACTGGCAACTTCGAACTCTTCGAACCCGCATGGCAGGCGCTGAACAGTGACCTCAACACACCAGCCGCATTAGGGCACCTCTTCTCCGGACTGAAGGCTGCTCAAAAGCTAGAAAACACAGAAGCAGCAGCAAACGTCGCTGCCTTTGATACAATACTCAGTGCTCTGGGGCTAGAACTGCCCGCTGAAGAGGCGTCATCAAACATCCCAACTGAGGTTCAAGAACTTGCTGAACAACGTTGGCAGGCGAAACAAAACAAAGACTGGGCTGCCTCAGACCAGCTCCGTGATCAGCTCTTATCCGCTGGCTGGACCATCAAGGATAATCCTGATGGATACGAAATCAGCCAATCATAGGTTGCTTCATTCCTGCTTGAAAACAGCCCTAGTAACGACGACAATACAATTATGATACGCCCGCGCCGCAATCGCAAATCACCCGCTGTCCGAGCTCTCGTTCGCGAAACCACACTCACAGCCTCAGATTTCATCTACCCACTTTTTGTTCACGATAAGAACGTAGACGAAGCAATCGACTCGATGCCAGGCTGTAGCAGATGGTCTATCGATGGGCTCGTTAAGGAAGCAGGAGAAGCGTATGCTTTGGGAATTTCTGCCGTGGTTATTTTCCCCGCTATCTCAGAGAACCTAAAGAGCTCTGATGCGGCCGAATGCCACAATGATAATGGGCTCATTCCTCGGGCTATCAAAGCACTCAAAACGGCCCACCCAAATCTCTGTGTTATTACCGATGTAGCCCTCGACCCCTACAACAGCGATGGTCATGACGGCCTTGTCGCTGAGAACAACAAAGGAGAACTTGAAATCCTTAATGATGAGACCGTTGAAGTCCTATGCCAGCAAGCGCTCTGCCATGCTCAAGCAGGAGCTGATATTGTGTCGCCATCTGATATGATGGATGGTCGCGTCGAAGCGATCCGCACGACACTCGATTCGGAAGGCTATCAAGATGTATCTATTATTGCCTATACCGCTAAATATGCATCCGCTTACTATGGTCCGTTTCGTGGAGCACTAGAATCAACACCTAAGGCAGGTGATAAAAAGACCTACCAAATGGATCCTGCAAATGCTCACGAAGCAGTGAGGGAAACCTTACTGGATGAAGAAGAAGGTGCAGACATTGTCATGGTTAAACCTGCCGGCCCTTATCTTGATGTCATTTCTCAAGTTCGTAACACCACCACTTTGCCTGTTGCGGCCTATCAAGTCAGTGGTGAATATTTGATGATCAAGGCTGCCGCAAAAGATGGCTGGCTGGATGAAGATGCCGTCATGATGGAGTCACTCATTGGCATCAAGCGGGCTGGTGCTAACATCATCATCACTTATTTCGCCAAGCAAGCAGCTAACTGCTTGTAATAAGGCCTTGAGTGACTGGCTTATTTTAAAAGCCCCCTGAGAAGACTACCCGCCTTCTCTTTCAGAAGATCTTCTGCAGCCCCTCTGGAAGCCTTTGAGATATCAACAATCTTGCCGTCGGGTCTTATTTTGGGGTCAGAAAAGTTACCTGACGATTTGATTTTAACAACCAATCGATCCTCTCTCATAAGATTCTCACGCACATCATTAGTAACGCTTGATCTTATCTGCTTAGGTAATAACTCAAGACCCTTATAAATAGTTGAAGCCATCAAGGCACTCGCTTTTTTTGACGCCACCAACTCAGCTTTAACTTTATGCTGATTCGTCTGCGTATTGAGCCACCCTCCGCCAAGCATCGCGATCTCCCAGTCAGCCACCCAAATTGAAAGAGCTTTGAGCAAATCAATGCGGCCTAAATGATAATGCGCAGCAATCGATTTACTGCGACCAAAACTTGCCCTCTCCGGCGCCTTGCCAACACCCAGCCCAACCTTCTCCAGCACGGAAAGTTGCTCCCATGCACGAGAAACAAACGGCATCTTTGTGCTTAGCCATGAAATCTCAGATAAACTGAAGGCCCCATCTACCTCAGGCTCCATCTTACCGGTAGACACATTGAACAGATCCACACGGGCAACGCCATCCATATCTAAGTCGCCATAATGATCTCCCTTCAGAGAGTATAAACGAATTAGACTTCGGGCCGTGAGCTCAGCTTGATTGGACGAAGCCAGATCATTGGGGTCTATCTGGATTGCACTCAGGTCTATATTGAGATCTTCACAGGCAAGTTGCATTTCCATTTCCTCAAGAACCAAATCAATACGTGTATCACTGATGGACAGACCACCAAGCGAAGTAACAAAATCACCTTGGTCATTGATGTTGAAACCTCTATCAGCGCCACCTTCAATCTGTTCAGCTTGCTTGTTCTTCTTCCCATCTTCGTCGGGAGACTCAAAAAGCCTCCCAAGTGAGGTTGACCCATCTTTGTAATAGGTGATTTTAATGTCGGCCTCATGCACACCAATATGTGTTACATCAATGTGCTTTTGAAAAAGCCCCAACCATCCCACACTTAGGCTAAGCTCACTAATATGGAGTTCTGCCATAGAAGGGTCACTCACACCTTTAGGCATCAGAGAGACATCGGAAATCACGACCTTGGCCGGCAGGGCAAAAAGGGATACCTCAACAGCCCCAATGGAAATCTCAGCATTGATCGACTCTTCAATTTTTTGTTCTAGGAGGTCCTTGGTAACAAACTTATTGAGTAACAAACCAGCTGTTGCGGACAAGCAAACGACACCAAGCACAAGGATTGCAATGGTCTTGAGGAAACGTTTTTTGAGAAGAGACATCATATTAAAATTGGCTACCTAAACAATAGATCGTATCCAGCCACGGGCAAGCCAACATAATGATATTACACTCATGAAAATGACAAAACCATTGAGCTCACTCCAAACACTTAGAATAGAGTAATTCAAATCTTGCCCCTTTGGTATTGATAACAATATGTTGCCAGCATGATTTTAACATTATTAAGCGCCTGCTGCCTTATCATTCTCGGCCTCGGGGGATTCATAGGATGGGATCGATTGGGTGCAGAGGGCAATCAGGTAGAAATGCTTATGCCAGTCTTCTTTGGCGGAGCGCTGATTATTTGCATAGCATTTGGTCGGCAGCACTTCAGGCACGGCTTGTATGGCGGACTTATTATTGCGCTACTCGGAGTTATCTCAGCAATTGTGCGTATTTATCAATACGAGAAATTCCAAAGCCTCTCAGACCCAAAAACTCAAATTGTATTAGCAATGGCCTTCATATGTGTATTCCAACTTTCGATTTCATGGAGAGAGGTTCAAAAAGACAGAGCACAATTGCTCTCCGTTATCGATGATGAGTAATACCAACTCGGCATACTTGCCGAAGTTGTGCGCTACTATTCATTCTTAAAAAAAGGTTTCCCAACTCTCATCCATTTTTCCTTTTCGCTTAAATCCAAATAATGGCCGCCATCGCGGCGCTTGTGGAGGTATGGCAGGAAACATTCCAGCCTCGTGAGGAAGTTTGTTGGCTTTCCTGTTATTGCACTTGAAGCAGGAAGTTACGATATTGTCCCAGCGTGTTTTACCACCTTTATCGCGTGGCAATACATGATCTAGGTTGAGGTCTTTATCCGCAAATTGTTCGCCGCAATATTGGCAGGTATAATGATCACGCAAAAAGACATTATGTCGGGTAAACTTTACTTCTTTAGTTGGTAGTTTGTCATAGAGCGCTAGCACAATCACCTTAGGGATTTTCATTGCGAAGCGCACAGACCTTATGACTTCCTCCGTCATTCTCTCTGATGAGGACTCAAGCCACGATCCCAAATCATGTGTTTGGTATTTCATCTCCCCCTCAGCCTCCACCACGTGTGCATGCCCAAGACATAGCAACTTCAATGCTCGGCGGACTGAACAAGTGTGGATAGGTTGCCAGAGCTTATTAAGGACTAAGACATTCAGATTCAATGCTTCAACCATGATATACGAATAGATTGTATAATTTATGATTTTTAACACATCTCAACCCGCTCATCAATCAGGAAATTCAAACGCCAAATCAGACCAGAAGCGCCAATGATGTGGATTCATCAGTATACCGCTGCTAGTGGATGGCATAATTCGGTTGGCCAAGCCACCCTCAGATTAAGTTATCAATATACTTGTTCACGCCACCTTGAGAACAGCCGTTATCTTAATGTGAATAACTAGAGGAATAACTCGTTTTTTATAAAATAAACTCGGAACCAGAAAGAATACATTAATCTTGTTGAACCCAAACCGCAACAAACTCACGCGCCCGCTCCGGGTCATTGATCACCACAGGTGAATTGTTAATAACTTGGTTATAAATCCGGCAAAGCTCACCCTCTGCGAGCTTATTCTTCCTCAGCACACGAAGCTCTCCACCCTTAAGAGGCATACGTTTTTTGGCAATCTCCAATGCGACACGCCCCATAGTCATCCTCACATTAAGTTCAACCACATAGCGCATCGCCAATGAACCATCGGCACAGCGATGGACCATAGCGTCAACACCAACTGGTCCAACATACCCTTGTAATAAGGAGCTAAGCTCCATGGGAATTTTCTCCCCATAGAAATCATTGATTTGAGCATCTCGGAACATGAATGAACTGAGCTCATCGCTCAATCCCGTGCCCCACTTTGGATAAACCTTCGTGCTCAAGTAACGCCCTTGGGCATCATTCTGCATCTCAGTCATTCCAATAAAATCCACGCGCCCATCTTCACGCCTTTCATAAAGTGCCGAAAAATCGAGCACTCGATTCAGCCAAGGCTCAACAGCAACACCTCCATGACGTCTGATCACATTTCGTAACCATGGCAAATAATCGTCTCCTTTTTCGACCCTTCGATGCCCTCGTCCAGCACAAGCATATGCAGCTTTGAGGAGAACGTTTCCTTCCTTCAATAAAGCATCGATCTTAACCGTTGCTGAATCTATGTCTTTAAAGAAAAAGCTGTCTACCCCATCCATCGTAGAGAGTAACTCACTAAGCCGGCACCCAGCCTCTTTACTAAACCACCACTGAGGGACATCACCTTGCCACTGCCAGGGAAGCTTCGGCGATATATCACCGGCCAAGCCACAAAGCTCAGCGGACGCATCCGGCGACCAGGCCCAGGGGCGCAATCCTCCTAATTTTCGTCCTGCTAGACAACCAGCTCCCATGATTTCGGGCAGATCAAAACCTGCGTTCTTAAGATATGCCAGATGAGCATTACTGGGAGCTGTGCGCATCAAAGCGACATCATCTTTTCGGCTCCACGCCATTGTAAGCATTTCGAGATCATGCTCCATCGCCAGCTCGATTTTATTTGGCTGATAGCTATGACCATTAAAGGATGCCGCTGCGTGTGATTCCGCATTAGGATTATACCAATGAACCACAGGAGTTCGGCCTCTCGATTGCTCACATACGGCCAATCGCTCAATGAAGTCCTGATTCAAACCTGCCAACTCACGCCCCTTTGCATTATAAGGAGCCATGCCCTTAGCTTTGGCTGGCGCCATTGGAAAAGTGAGAGATTTGCGGTAGGCGTCCCAGTCTGTCTCTCCATTTTTTTTCCACTTCCGAAACCACTTGAGGCCATGGCCAACATGATTAATCTCATCGAGATAAATCTTCTCCAATACTGTGGCTGTTCCATTATCTCCGACTTGCCGAAACAAAGTGGCATAATGCTTAGAGAAATCTAAATTGGCTTGTTCGAAGGTCAGATTAAGCCGAGTCACGAAGTCCATTGGCGTTTGCATCGGCGACACCAGTTTCCAGAAGTAATCATTCAAGGGCAAATCACCGAATGCTATGCCACACTCCTTCATTCTCCGCAGATACATGAGCGTGTGCATCTGCTCCTCTCTCATTGATTCATAGACCCCACGACGATATTCAGCTGGTGCATCTGGGAACTTGAGGAGAACAAGGGCCATCAACTCGGCAGCAAGCATCTCGTGATTCGCCAGAAAATGAAGCATCCTACCTCGCTCGCGATCATCATCGAGCTTGTTCACCCCAGGAAAATGAGAACGTACCGCCTTATCTGTAATTTTCAGCTCCTCAGGCCGCCCTGGCGTATCCGGCACACGATAAGAACGTCCTCGTTGATCATCTACCACCCCCTGACCAAGTTGCGGCGCAAGCAAAAGCTTCTCCTCCAACGAATCCGCCATTAAGACCCGCTCGGCTACCTCTTGCATCTGCAACTCCTGCACAGAATCAGAGGTAGAATGAGCAGAGCAAGAAGCAAGATAATTCCGGTAAAGAGATCCACTCGAGTCAATTTCACCCTGCACATATAAAATGATCAAAGATATATTACTCGCCAGCTCTGAACACATAGGCTAGCAAATGGGCATGCACAGTTCTGCAGATTTCGACCAAATCATCTCCCGTAAAGGATCAGGCTCAATCAAATGGGATAGATTTCCGAAGCTCGACCCTTACTGGGTCGCCGACATGGACTTCATGTCTCCTCCTTGCGTATTAGAAGCTCTTCGAGAGCGTATTGCTCATGGAGTCATGGGCTATGCTCAGCCACACGCAGGGCTGATGGAGGCCATTGACCAATACCTACGAGACAGGCACCAACTTAAGGTTGAAGAAAAAGATATCGTTCACCTCGGAGGCTTAGTTCCTGCATTATCGATTGCAGCTCGTGCATTTGGATCAGCAGGAGACACAGTCATGACTTGCACTCCTATTTACCCCCCTTTCCTATCTATTCATCAAGATGCCGAGATGGACTTAATATCTGTGCCTCACATTCTAGACGGAGGTCGCTGGGGGTTTGATTGGCCAGCGATGGAGGCCGCAGTCACAGCAAACACAAAAATATTTCTTCTTAGCAATCCACAGAACCCGCTTGGCCGCGTTTTTACATCCGAAGAAATTCATAAGCTTGCCGATTTTTGTCAGCGCCACGATATGATTTTGGTATCAGATGAAATTCATTGTGACCTTATACTTGATGAGAAAAAAACACCTCATGTGTGTGCCGCAAGCCTTCCCGACGAATTACAAAGTAGAATCATCACCCTGCTTTCACCCAGTAAGACTTATAACATCGCTGGACTTGGGTATGCGTTTGCCGTCATCAAGGATGATTCTTTACGTCGTAAATTTTGCTCCGCCCGCGGCCACACCCTTCCAGAGATTAATTGCTTAGCCTACTACGCCGCAGAGGCGGCATATAAAGAGGGAGCCCCTTGGCGACAAGATCTACTGGCTTACTTAAGCAATAACCGTAACACGCTTACAAGCTTCATTGCCGACCGCATGCCCACCCTTATCACGCCTGATATTGAAGCTACATATTTGGCATGGATCGACTGCAGCAGCATGAAAAAAGAAAATCCTGCTAAGTATTTTGAACAAGAAGCCGGCATCTATCTCTCTGACGGCAGCTTTTTCGGCAAGCCTGGACACGTACGATTCAATTTCGGGTGCCCACACAGTCGAGTCTTAGATGGCCTTGAGAAAATGGCACAAGTCATTGGTTAATGATACTCGCAAGCTCTCCCTAACTTTAATCATGAAGCTCTTATTTCCGCTTACCGCACTCATTTGCCTGCTTCCGGGTAATGTTCCTGCCAATGCAGACCAAGACATTCAACTCGGTGTCGAAGCTGTGGCAGGCTATCGCAGCGGCTATGTTTACCGTGGTTTTGAATTAGCTAAGGATACCCTGGACTTCCAAATAGAGACCGAAATTGCACTCAACAATCACACCTCGCTTAATATTGGCTCATGGTATGCCACCGAAAACGGTAAGGGGGACTTTGATGAGTCAGCCATCTTCTCTCACCTTAGGCTCAAACAAACCGACAAACTCACCATAGGTATCAGCGCCAGTTATCGCCATTTCGGTAATTCCAGCTCTACACTCAGAGCCAACTTCGAGAGTGGTCTCGACGTGGGAACTTTTGCTAGCTGGCAGCTGCATGATGATTTAATAGCCACTGCTGGGGCCTATTACGATTTCGGCGCCAAAGCATGGTATAGTAAAGCTGAAGCCCAGTGGTCTAAGGTCATCTCAAACACAACATACATATCTTTGAACACAGGGATCAGTTATGTTGATGATTACTACGGTCGTGATGGTATGAACGATGTATATGGCCGACTCTCTGTGACACATCACCTTTCTGACACCGTGTCGATTACACCCTATGTAGGTGGCTCCATACTTATGGACAACAATGACCCCGCTGACGACCAAGCATTCGCTGGCATGTGGTTCGAAGTAAGGTTTTAATCAGATCTTCTCCATGACACTGACCGACTCACATTGCCATCTTGGTTCTCAGAAATTTTCGCCAGATGAACTCAGCTCCATCATCGCCAGAGCAAAGGAGCATGGCGTTCAGCGCATGGTTACCTTGGCGACCTGCTTGGACGACTGCCAACAAAACATATCTATCGCAGAGCAATTTCCAGAAGTCTACGCCTGCATAGGCATTCATCCCTGTGATGTTCACGAAACAGACAGCCAGTATATAAACCAACTGACAAGTTATGCGCAGCACCCACGCTGCGTTGCCATTGGTGAAACAGGCCTAGACTATTACCACCCAGCACCAGAGAGCTGGTCAACCGATCAATATCACACCAGACAGCGGGAGTTTCTCACGCAGCACTTCAAGCTTGCGGCTAAACTTGGCAAAAACATAGTCATTCATACACGAGACCGTAGCGGTGATGCTTCGCTCCGTGATGCCATCAACATCTACCGAGATTTTGCTGACCAAACACGCGCAGTCTTTCACTGCTTCCCTTTCAGCCTCGAAGCTGCTCGACCTATTCTCGATTTAGGCGGTCTCATTTCATTCACTGGTATTGCCACATTCAAGAATGCATCATCCGTCCTCGACACAGCCACCAACTGCCCCGCTGGATCATTCATGCTTGAGACTGATTCCCCTTACTTAGCGCCTGTGCCACACAGAGGTCAACGCAACGAACCGGCATTCACCTACTTTACTGCAGAGGCGATTGCCCAAGCAAGGGGCGAAAGCCTAGAAGAACTCTCTGCCCATACCGAAGCAACTGTCGATACGTTCTACGGTATTTGATTACCCAAATGACTTCCTTATCAAACGAGGCTAAGTTACTTTCTTTTTAACAGTGAATGAAAGTATGGGTTATCATCATGCGTTTCCCTAATATACTCATTTTACAAAACGTCATCGTTTGCCTATGTAATTTGGGGTCCACTTACTTTCTGTATCAGATTAAGACAAAATATTATCCTACTATGAAAACTACCATCCTACTACTTATCTCAACATGCCTCATACCTCTTCTTTTTAATGCCTGTTCGACAGATTCAGGCTACAATACATGGAAGAGCAATAACCCTGGCCCCTCAGGAGCAGCTAACCCATACGGTGTACCGCGGGCAGGAGGCGAAGTCGGCAGCTACCCACAAGCACCGACATCTCCAACAAACCCGGCATATCAGACATTACCCCCCATTGGCCAAGCAGCACAGGCACCCACAGCCCCCGCTCAGTCCACTGCAGCACTCACCAATGACTTATCAACCAACACCACAGCACCAGCCACTACCTCAACTACATACACTGTAGTCGCAGGTGATAGCCTCTGGGGCATAGCGCGCAAGAACAACACAAGTGTAGGAGCTATTCAGTCTGCTAACGCACTATCAAATACCACTATTCAAGTTGGGCAACGTCTGACCATTCCAGGCAACTAATCTAATTCGAATTCGGCACTGCCATTTTTCGCAACAAGCGGACACTCTTGCAAAAGAGCGTTCGCTTTTTTAATGTTGGTATTTTCATATAAGCCATACCAAATTGATATCATGAAATTCTTAATGCTCGGCATTGTATTATCGACCTCTGTAATGGCCTCAGAAAAACCACCGTCTTTAGAAGAAGTCAAAATAGACAAAGCTCATACAAATATTCCCAGAGAAGAAATACTGGAAAAACTTTTCACCTCATTGGGGCAAACTGAATTCAAGGCTATCTATGCAGACGCCCAACAGGCCGGCATACACCAACAAGTCCTTCTCGAAGCTCGTTTCCTCAACTTTGTGGAACTTGGTGACAATACCGCCATTGCGAAATTAGCACCCGAGCTAATCCAAAATCAGAATACCTTTGACCCTAACCAATCAGAAGTCTTTGCAATCAAAGATGACTGGCTCGCAATCATTCACTATGCCCAGGCACTTGAAGCGCTGGAGAAAAACGATAAAGCATCCTTCAAAAAAAACATCACAGAGGCCTTCTGGCTAAGCCCCCGTCAAGCTCAGGCATTTAGCCCACATATTGAGAAGCTGCGATTAGAGGAAGCAATGAAAACTACACAACTACCTCTGAACCAGCTTCTAAAGTCCCAGCAGAGCAGAGAGCCAGCTCCGCTCAAGGCACACACAAAAGGAAGCAAAGGCATCATTCTCTATTTCTGGAACCCCTTAAGCCAGGAAATTCAAATAGACATACCTGATTTTATAGCCACCACAGAAGCATGTCATGAGAGCGACATTTCTGTCCTTGCGATCTTAACAGGAAAGCATCCAGACATAATAGATGATGCAGAGGCATTACGAAAAGACGAGGCAGCTAATGCGAAGTGCACTTGGCTGATCGACTCCAACAAAAAACAACTCGCCAGCTTATTGTGGGTAAGGAGTCTCCCCACAATGATCGTCGCATCACCAGACGGACATGTTTTATTCAACGGACATCCATCCGACGAAAATTTTTGGCTAGCGATAAAAAAACTATCTCCTACATTCCAACGACCTAACAGAAATTAAATGAAACCTATCAATTGGTATTGATAATAACATTTCACGATAAGAAATAGTTATGAAAAGTTTAATTACCTCCTTGACCAAACGAACCTGTTAGAGCATTGTCTTTTATAAAGAGAGTTTATGTAAAAGATCGATTCAATTTTTCGAAGTTGCTTTATCCTAACAAAACAATCTAACAAAAAACAAATCATCCGTTAATCAACTCGCCTTAAAAAAGCAGACCTTCGGATTCCACTACCCTAATAAACAGTATAATATAATACCAAACAACACTATGGCAGCCAAAAAAAAGACCGCTAAAAAGAAAGCCGCACCGCGCAAGGCCAAAAAGGCCGCTGCAAAGCGTGTAGCTAAGAAGCCCGCTAAAAAGCCTGCTAAGAAGCCAGCTAAAAAAGCAGCCAAGAAGGCCGCTAAAAAGCCAGCCAAAAAGCCAGCTAAAAAAGTAGCCAAGAAGGCCGCCAAAAAGCCTGCTAAGAAGAAGGCCGCTAAAAAGCCTGCTAAGAAAAAAGTAGCCAAGAAAAAGGCCGCTAAAAAGCCTGCTAAGAAGAAGGTAGCCAAGAAAAAGGCCGCTAAAAAGCCTGCTAAGAAGAAGGTAGCCAAGAAAAAGGCCGCTAAAAAGCCTGCTAAGAAAAAGGTAGCCAAGAAAAAGGCCGCCAAGAAGCCAGCTAAGAAAAAAGCTGCTAAAAAGCCAGCTAAGAAGGCAGCTAAGAAGCGCAAGTAATCTTTAAACAATTACCATATATCAACCCCGACTATCTCACGATGGTCGGGGTTTTTTGTATTCCCCTCTCTCACATTGAACATGAACACCACCCCATTTGGGCAGAACTTGTATAAATAAACTACAGCATCATTCTAAGCACGGCTACAGATCGCCCTGCGTTAGTTTTAGGATTAGCATCGTACAGAACATAAAGATGCAATGCTGTATTACGCTCAAAAGTAAGAGCTAGATTGTAGATCATTTTGCGCTGCTTACCATACCTGGCAGCTAAATGATAAAGAATCCCCATTCTATTTCGACTATAAGTAATCAACTGACCTGGGCGAACATTGGCCACCTCCTGATCAAACGCGTGAATTACATTCAATCGCGAAAGATTTTTAATCGCAAATTGCTTATTACTCAAAAGTGCCGATTCCACAGTAATAATGGTCACCTTCGGTTTACTTTGCCATGGCTTGATTTGATTTTCTTTCAAAGACGGCTGAGTCAATAGCACAACCCGACGCATACCCACCTCCCCCGGAGCAATAAACACATAGGGTTCGTAGCCACTCGCGATTTTTCTATACAATATTAAATTTCGTCCAGCCTTAATAGAATACATCACAGACGTATTATTAAATGTAATACTGATCGGTCTCCACTTCGACGAAGCGCCAGATTTTTGAGTAGTTGATTTATAATACACTTTATTAGGCGGCACCTCGCCTACTTCGGGCAACAGCATAGCTGCATCACCCCGGCTCCCCACATTACTGTATTTTCTAGCTGGCACTGCACCCAAAGCAATCACCATGATTTGAGTCTCTGATTTAGCTTCCTCCCCATTATCGTCACATACAGCTGTAGTTATCGATAAGCCGAACATAAAGACTACCAGCTTCATCATATAAGTGTCACAAACAATAGGTTGATATCTGGCAAACAAGCAGTTCTCCGCCCAGGCAAGCGCTTGAATCAATTGAACAATCATCACCTTTAAATTTCCTCTCGCTGCAACCACCTGAAGGTTTTTAATTTATATTTTCGCCCCAGACTCGCATTTACAGAATTAAGCTCTGCTCGCACATAGTTTCCATCAGCTTGATTGACTGTCATCGCCGCCTCGAGGGGACCATTGCCACCCGTACGGCTTA
>Ga0102885_1000024_pt1 | contig 23859 bp, 25 predicted proteins | sample Colrivmeta1550B3_FD_84498 | JGI IMG/M metagenome (GOLD analysis project Ga0102885, IMG submission 84498) | Estuarine microbial communities from the Columbia River estuary - metaG 1550B-3 | ecosystem: Environmental > Aquatic > Marine > Intertidal zone > Estuary | place: USA: Columbia River...
CGTTGCCATCGATGAATTCTGTGCCGAGATTGGCCAAGCTGGGACAATCGTATGGAACGGTCCAATGGGCGTCTTTGAAATCGATTCTTTTGAAGCTGGCACGAAAGCCGTTACAAAGGCGGTAGCCAAAAGCAGTGCATTATCCATTGTGGGTGGTGGCGACTCTGTGACAGCGGTCAAAAAGTATGGTCTCGCAGACCAGGTCTCCTTCATATCTACTGGTGGTGGCGCGTCACTCGAGCTTCTCGAGGGCAAGCAACTTCCCGGTGTTGCGGCTCTTACTGATGCCTAACCTAATATTCTCTCAACTACATTTAAAAAACTAATCCTATGCGCAAACCAATTATCGCAGCCAACTGGAAGATGAACATCGGCCCTAAAGAAGCCGAAGATTTTCTTTCAACTTTCGCGAGCCAACTCGACAACCTCACCGATGCAGCTGATGTTGTCATCGCCCCTCCTTACGTCACTATTCCTGCAGCAGTGAGTGCACTTCATTCTAATTCTGCAGTCTCTATTGCCTCTCAGAATGTATCCGAGCAGGATAATGGAGCCTTTACAGGTGAAATTAGCACCATGATGCTCAAGGAGCTATTTGTCCGCTATGTTATCATCGGTCACAGTGAAAGACGTACTATCTATGGCGAGACCAATGCCGTGATCAATGCTAAGATCAAAAAAGCACGAGCTGCTAATCTGAAGCCAATATTCTGCATCGGTGAAACACTGGATGAGCGTGAAGCAGGTAAGCTTGAGGAGATTCTTCGCAGTCAAATCACAGAAGGTCTAGCCGACATCGATGATAAAGATCTGAAGGAAATCGTCGTTGCTTATGAGCCTGTCTGGGCCATTGGAACGGGTGTTGTGGCAACGGTAGAACAGGCACAGGAAGCGCATGCTTTTGTTCGCTCTGTTATTGCTGATCTATACAGTGCTGAGCTCGCCGATAAAATTCGGATTCAGTATGGCGGAAGCATGAAGGCTGACAATGCTGGAGAGCTCCTTGCTCAGCCTGACATTGACGGAGGACTCGTTGGCGGAGCAAGTCTCGAGCCGCAGAGCTTTCTGGAGCTTATTCGTGCAGCGGTTGCCGCTGGCTAAGTGACGATATTATTGACTCTCAATAAAAACAGGGGTTCCTCACGGAGCTCCTGTTTTTTTATGCCCAGATATATTTCAATGGGGGCAAGCGGTCAGTAGTGATGATTAGAGGTTGATTACACCATAATAAATCAGAGCGACATAGCTTGCCTTACAGCCGTAGTGGAGGAACTGGTCAGTGTTGAATCCAACCCAGTTTTCACATTTAGCAAAATCGATGATCCAATGGAGAGCGAACTCGATTAATCCAAGGGTGATTGATCCTGTGATCAGCCAGACGGCACCACAATGGATAAGTGAGTGAGCACTCATCGCATGGAGCCAGACGCCTCGGGGGCTTTTTGTATTCAACTCCTCAGAGAGCTGCTGGTTTTTATTTTTTGCCTCAGAGAGAAACATACCCTGTAACGGAAAATCAGCGATAGCATGACCGATAGCTAGAGCGAGAAAAAGCCATAGAGCACCCGTGAGGCATTGTGGGTGGATATTGAGTATTTCAATCATGTGTAGTGAATTTAAAGAAGGCTGAGCCTATCGGTTTATAGGACTATTATCATGCTCGCCACAGTTCTTGGTAGGAGACCTCCATGGCAGTGAGTTTGCCGTTCAAAAAACGAATACGCCGACTAAGCTCTCCAACCAAAGCGACGAGAATATGTTCGCCGACCTCAGGATAGGCTTGGACGAACGCCTCGAAATCACGACGAGTGGCTTTCCACACCTGTGAAAATGCTTGGGAGGTTACTGATGCACTCGCTGTGCCGGGGTCAAAAAGATTAATCTCGCCAATACTCTCACCAGCGCCAATGCGGGCAATGAGTGTATGTTTGTTATCTTTGTCTGTGTGGACATGGAGTAGGCCAGAAATGACAAGATACAGCGCATCTTGTTGATTTCCTTCCTCGATAAGAAGTTGACCTTCGTGCACCGGGATAAATTCGCCGTAGCTGCTCAGTGCCATACGATCGTTTTCAGTAACACCGGCAAGAAGTCCGGTCGCAGGTAGAAGTGGAGAGTTAAAATCTTCGCTCATAATAAATATTACATGTATACTAAATATATGGGGGGGGAAGGGGAAGCAAATTCAACATTACTTTTTGCTTTGCAATAGGGCACTGATGAATTAATGTTCCAGAGAACACTGTTCATACATCCACTCATCGAGTGGTGGCCACCCTGATCAAAGGAGCTGGTCACTGGGTAGTGTAAGCTCATTAAGACATCACGAAACAATTCACGAACGAATCCCAAAAACCCCCAAAAATCCTATAATACCGATATTATGTCCAGCACTCAACTCACCAACCGCCAGCAAGAGGTCTTAGATTACCTCAAAGAAACACACCGAGTTGAAGGTTATATGCCATCAACCCGTGATATTCAGCGTCATTTTAATTTTGCCAGTCAGACAGCAGCGATTAGCCACCTTAGGGCTCTTGAGAAGAAAGGTGTCATTGTGCGAAAAGCAAATAAGGCCTGTGGAATTGGTTTTCCAGAGGAGATGGAGCGCGAGGAGATCGTTGATATTCCCGTTTATGGTAGTATTGCTGCAGGTATGGCGCAGGATGTTGATGCCGAGAAGGAGGGCTGTCTTTCGATTGATATACGCTCACTTGGTTTACGAGGGAACCCGCGCACCTTTGCCCTGAAGGTCCGTGGCGATTCAATGATCGATGCGCATATATGTGATGGGGACACGGTAGTTCTTGAATTCCGAGAGCCTCGTAAGGGTGATGTTGTTGCCGCACTCATTGATGGGGAAACAACACTAAAGAGGTATGTCGTTGAGAATGGTAAGCCATATTTGCATGCCGAGAATGAGAATTACCCTGATTTAGTGCCAGCGCATGAATTAGTGATCCAGGGGGTGCTCGTTGCTCTGCTTAGATCTGCTGCTTGAGTTGCCACAGTAAGGTGACCATTCTAATGGATACGGTTTGCAGGGTCAACATACAGCTTAGAGGCTTCATCAAGTGAATCAGAGAATCATCCTAGCCTCCGGTTCACCTCGGCGGCGTGATATGCTTAATGAGGCGGGACTCGAATTTGAGGTTATTCCATCACCTGCTGAGGAGCTACATGATGAATCAATGCCCTTGGATCTGCTTTGCGAAGAGAATGCTAAATTAAAAGCTCTGGCAATTGCTCGTGATCATTCAGATGCGGCTGTGATTGGCGCAGATACTCTTGTTTATATTGATCATACTCCACTCGGTAAGCCACGCAGCAAACAAGAGGCTGAGGCTACGCTAGAGCGGCTCTCTGGCAGAACGCATCAAGTATGTACTGGTGTATGCATTATTTGTGGAAATGAAGTGAAGAGCTTCCACGTCATTACCGAGGTTGTTTTTAAAACGCTCAGCAAAGATGTGATCAGGGACTATATGTCAAAGGTAGATGTCATGGATAAAGCGGGGTCTTACGCTGTGCAAGAGCATGGAGATATGATCATCCGACAAGTGATAGGAGACTACGATAATGTCGTCGGCTTACCTGTTGCAGAAACCTTGGCGGGCTTAGCTGAGATCTAAGTAATGCTAATCTGAGGGTATTGCCTGGGGTCATGGCCTCAGCCACGCGAGGAACTCTTTATTGCCCTCGGTGCCTTTGATCGGTGAATCGATGCACTCAATCCATTGGTGGTTCAGCTCCTCGGTAACGAATTTTTTGATCTTATCGACTGCGCGCTGGTGGAGGGCTGGATCCTTGACAATGCCCCCCTTGCTGATGTCTTCACGATCTAGCTCAAACTGAGGTTTGATAAGGCAGACGATTTGGCCGTCGGCTTTGAGGGTCGCAAACATGGGCGGAAGTATCTTGGTCAGTGAAATAAATGATACGTCGGTAACAGCTAAATCAATCGGTTCTCCGATATCATCTGGTGTCATGTGGCGGGCATTAAATTTTTCTTTTACGATGACACGTGGATCATTGCGCAGCTTCCAGACGAGTTGATTGGTGCCGACATCGACGGCATGTACTTTGGTGGCTCCTCGCTGTAGCAGGCAGTCCGTGAACCCTCCGGTGGAGGCTCCCACATCAAGGCACGTTAAGCCCATAGGGTTAATGTCGAAGGTGTCTAAAGCGCCTTCAATTTTGAGCCCGCCTCTACCGACGTATTTGGGTTTTTCTTTGATGCTTAAATCGGCATCAGAGCTCAACTTGGTGCTCGGTTTGGCTACGACTACAGTACCGGTGCTGACTTCTCCTGCGAGGATGAGTCGCTTGGCTTGTTCTCGTGAGTCGCAGAGCCCCCTGGTGACAAGGAGGGCATCGACACGTTCCTTCGCTGGCATAAGCGCAAGGCTAGCGCATTATGCTGAGATACGAAAGCCAAACAGGGGGATAAAAAAACCGCCTGACCCAAGAGAGCCAGACGGTATTGGTGATTTGATATGGCTATCTTACTCAGCTGGAGTTGCAGGAGCTTCTGCAGCAGCGGGGGCATCTGTTGCTACTGGAGCTTCTGCAGCTGCTGGGGCTTCGGGTGTTGCTGCTGCGGGAGCCGCTTGATCTGCAGCTGGCTGTTGAGGAGCTGGCTTGTCTTTTTGGCTGCCGAAACGCATGAATACTTTTTCATGCTCTGCCATGCGCATACCGAAGTCCTGAAGCGCAGGAATAAGAATACCGGCAACTTCTTGATTAGACATTATTTGTCCTGCAGCTTGCATCTTCTGCTTGATAGCGTTGCTTGCGTTTTTCATTTTCTCATCAACGGCGATGTTGGTGGCTTCATCAGGTGTTTCGATTTTATCGAGGCGAGCTGCAATAGCTCCGATAGCATCTCCGACTTGGCTAAGCTTGCCTACTGCTTCTTCTGCTGTCGGTGCATCTTTGACAGCAAGGACGATGTCAGCGTATCCATTGAGTTGAACAACAAGTTCGTCAGTGAGGCTGTCGAGGGTGTCTTCGGCTTGCTGAGCTGCAGTACTTGCTTCAGCTTCCTGCGCTTCGGTGTTAGCTTCGGTTTCTGCGTCTTTCTTTTCCCCGCAAGAGGTGAAAAAGATGGACGTGCTTGCAAAGGTGGCGATGGAAAGCAGTTTTAATGTGTTCATTGGTTTCATGTTTGTGTTTGTGTTTGTGTTTTTAGTTTAAAATGACTTAGCCCAAGTCTATCAGGCCAGCGATGGCGGCTTATTCCGCGGCTGGCAGCGGTATTAGATATGGTGCGTCAGGGGCCTGAAATTTCTTTTCCAAATGCTCAAAAAATGGGGTGAGTTTATCGGTGCGCCTTTCTAAATACGCCATGGCGCGGCCCATAATTGGTTCGACTTCTTGGCTGTTTATTATGGGCTGTAACACCGCCATTTTTTCGTAATGGGCAGCTCTGGCATGGTGGTAACTGGACATTTTTGTGTAACAGCGGGCTACTTCCTCCTCGCTCGAAGTCTCAAGCTTGTCGAGGCGGGCAGCGATGGATTCTATTTCATCGGCGATGATGAGAATCTGCTTGGCGCTCTCCTCCGCGCTTGCTTTATCTGTGGCACTCCTCACAGCTTCATGGGCTTCATTAAATTGAACGATCAGCTCATCGAAGAGGCTATCGAGGGTGTTTTCGGCTTGCTGAGCTGCAGTGCTTGCTTCAGCTTTCTGCGCTTCGTTGTTAGCTTCGGTTTCTGCGTCTTTCTTTTCCCCGCAAGAGGTGAAAAACATGGACGTGCTTGCAAAGGTGGCGATGGAAAGCAGTTTTAATGTGTTCATTGGTTTCATGTTTTTTGTTTTTGGTTGAAAATGACTTAGCCCAAGTCTATCAGGCCAGCGATGGCGGTGCAGTTGCTGGATCGGTCTCTGCTTCATAATCGACTCCGTCCAGGCCAAAGCCGAAGAGTTTGAGGAAATCGTCCTGATAACCCTTGAAGTCAGCCAGGTCGTTGAAGTTGTCGTTGGAGATGGTTTCCCATGCTTTGGCGATGGACTCCTGGATATCGTCTCGCATTTCCCAGTCATCCACGCGGATGCGGCCGTCTTGGTCAAGTTGCAGGTCGTCAGAATAGAGGCGGTCTGCCATCAGGCGCTGGATTTGTTCGATGCAGCCTTCGTGGATTCCCTTTGCCTTCATTTCTTTATAGAGAATAGAAATATAGAGTGGTACAACGGGGATGGCTGAGGAAGCTTGGGTGACGAGTGCCTTGTTCACTGAAACATAAGCGCAACCGCCGAGAGACTCACTGAGCTTGGCGTGTATAGCTGCACTAGCGCGTTCACAGTCCTTCTTGGCACAGCCAATGGTGCCGTCGGTGTAGATAGGCCATGTAAGCTCTGGGCCAATGTAAGAATAGGCTACGGTTTTTACCCCCTCAGCGAGGCAATCATTATCGGCAAGAGAGTTGATCCAGAGCTCCCAGTCTTCACCGCCCATGACTTTGACGGTGTCAGCGATTTCTTGCTCGGTTGCAGCGCCAATGGTGACTTCAGATACTTCACCTTTGTCGGTGTTGAGGGTTTTGTTGGTGTAATCGCCACCCGTTGTTTTGAGAACGGACTTGAACACTTCGCCAGTATCGGGATCGGTGCGTCGGGGTGAGGCTAGTGAATAGACGACGAGGTCGACTTTGCCTCCCATTTCGTTTTTAATAATATCAATCGCTTGTTGCTTGAGCTCATGGGAAAAGGCGTCGCCATTGAGTGACTTGGCGAAAAGGCCTTCAGTCGCGGCCGCTTTTTCAAATGCCGCGGAGTTATACCAGCCTGCTGAGCCGGGACGCTTCTCGCTACCTGGTTTTTCGAAGAAGACACCGAGGGTGTTCGCGCCAGAGCCAAAGGCGGGCACAATACGTGAGGCAAGGCCGTAGCCAGCAGAGGCGCCGATGACGAGGACGTTCTTGGGGCCGTTCTCAATCTTGGGCTGAGCTTTGACGAAGTTGATTTGTTCTTGGACGTTGGCGGCGCAACCGTCTGGGTGTGATGTCGTGCAGATAAAACCGCGGATTTTTGGAGAAACGATCATGATGTTTTTTAGACAGGATTTTCAGGATGAACAGGCTTTTTTGCCAAACTCACAGAGGGTGGTTCCAGCAGGGGTTAAAATTCGCAATGTCCAGGAGTTCTGGGGAAGGGGATGACATCTCGGATGTTCTTCATTTCAAAAAAAAACATGAGCATGCGCTCAAAGCCCATGCCGAAGCCGGCGTGCGGGCAACTGCCGTATTTACGGAGGTCGAGATACCAGCCGTATTCGTCCAGGCTGAGTCCTTCCTCTTCCATGTTGGTTTGCAGTATATCGATGCGCTCCTCACGTTGTGCGCCGCCGATAATTTCGCCAATGCCCGGCACGAGGAGATCCATGGCGGTCACAGTGATGCGGCCCTCGCTGTCTGGCTCGTTGGTGCGCATGTAAAATGGTTTAATGCTTTTCGGGTAATTATAAACGGTGACTGGGCACTTGAAGTGTTGCTCGGTCAAAAATCGTTCGTGTTCAGACTGTAGATTGACGCCCCAAGATACCGGATAGTCAAATTTCTGGCTGCAGTTCTCAAGAATTTCCACGGCCTCGGTGTATGAGACACGTTGGAATGGCTTCTCGGATACAAAGCGAAGCCGGTCCATGAGGCCCTTGTCAACGAAGCGGTTAAAGATATCGAGGTCACCTTCGTTGTTTGCCATGGCATCGTTGACGAGATATTTAGTGAATTCCTCAGCGAGATCCATGTCGTCATTAAGGTCGGAGAAGGCGATCTCAGGTTCGATCATCCAGAACTCAGATGCATGGCGGCTGGTATTAGAGTTTTCTGCACGGAAAGTGGGGCCAAAGGTGTAGATGTTAGAAAGTGCGGTAGCAAAGGCTTCGCCCTCAAGCTGACCACTGACGGTCAAGTAAGTGGCTTTGTTGAAGAAATCTTTTTCAGAGGCGGGTGCTTGCTCTCCCTCAGCTTTATCTTTGTTATAAGGGTCTAGGGTGGTGACGTGGAACATTTCTCCAGCCCCTTCGCAATCCGATGCGGTGATGAGCGGGGTGTGCACGTAGGTGAAATCACGCTCATCAAAGAATCGGTGGACCGCCATGGCCATACGAGATCGCATGCGAAAGAGTGCTCCATAGAGATTGGCTCGTGGCCGCAGGTGTGCGATGGAGCGCAGAAACTCTGGGGTGTGGCCTTTTTTCTGTAAGGGGTAGTCGGAAGGGGCTTCGCCGATGAGCTCAATACTGGTCGCATGAATTTCCCATCGTTGCCCTTTGCCAGGAGAATCTACTAATTGCCCAGTGATGCCGATTGCTGCACCAGTTGTCATTTTTGCGATATCTTGATAGCCGGGAATACCCGTGTCTGCGATGCCCTGTATATTGGCGAGGCAAGATCCATCGTTGATTTCAAGGAATGAAAAGTCCTTAGAATCACGGCGTGTTCTCACCCAGCCTTTGAGTGTAATATCCCCCAGAGGTGACTTACTGTGGAGGGCATGTTTGATCAGCGTGCGCATGCATCGGATATAGACGCTACGGAGGGGTTTTCGTCAAGACTGGGTAATAAATCCATGTGTATGGTTGTATTATTAGTATTTAATGGAATTAGCTAAATTTTCCCTTGCAAAAGGATTCTTCCTCGCTAGCTTCGCCGCCCCATGGCCAAATCAAAAGGTACAGCAAAGACCCGTAAGGCCGTCGCCAAGAGATTCAAGGTGACGGGCACAGGGAAAATTCTTCGCCGGAAGCAAGGGAAACGCCACATTCTTACAAAGAAAAACCAGAAGCGTAAGCGCAATCTGGGTAAGGCGGCTCTTGTATCCGACGCAGACTTGAAAGCAGTAAGAGCTTCACTTCCCTTTGCCTAATCAACAAGAATCCGGCGTGTAACAACGCCAATCCGGCGGCCAACGCCAACCACCCGCATCACGGGTGGCCCCTACGCAGCCTTCCCGGCGCTCTAAACATAGAAAATCGGGACCGAATGGACGAGACTGCGGGGGGTGTGAAAATAACCGTCCGTTCCAAAACAAAGAAACATGCCAAGAGCAACCAATAGCCCAGCAAGCCGCAAACGCCGGAAGCGCATTCTTAAACGCGCCAAAGGATTCCGCGGTTTCCGTTCTAAACTCTACAAGTATGCCAAGGACGCTGTCCGTAAGGCACGCGAGTATGAGTATCGTGACCGTAAGAAGCGCAAGGGTCAGTTCCGTCGCCTCTGGATCCAGCGTATCAGCGCCGGTGTCCGTGCACAGGACCTGACTTATTCACGTTTCATTGAAGGCCTCAAGGCCGCCAATATCGAGGTAGACCGCAAGATTCTTGCAGACCTCGCGGTTCAGGACATCGATGCTTTCAACAGCATCGTAGAGCAATCAAAAGCAGCCCTCGATAAGAAGGCTCCTGCGACGGCTTAACCTCAGCGAGCAATACTATTCACAGCGGTCACTGGGTTTTCCCGGTGACCGTTTTTTGTGGCTAGTTGGAATGTCTCTGTAATGTCCCAGTGGGACAATAATGTGTGACATAATGACTCAACTTGGTGTGTTGAGTCATATTTTGAATATGGCCATGATGTTTAGCTTATTGGTAATGAGTGGCTTGTGTATTATTTTGATCATTTGGCATACAGCTTGCATCTATGATTGCTGAATAAATCAAATTAACAACAAACTAACTATATTACACCATGACTACCCATTACCCAATCAGCAACGGAATCTTCAGCGAGCTTAATCGCTTGGTTAATCAAACCCTAGCTCCAGCTAGTGTAGATCGGCAGGACTCTCAGCGATCACAGCACAAGCGCCCGACGATTGAAGCTCTCAGCGATGACGACGAGGGCGTAAAGCTACGTCTTGAGCTGCCTGGCTTCAACAAGGACGAGGTGAAACTCAGCATTGATGAGGGAGTGCTCGCTATTGTGGCAGAGACTGAAGATGAGCAGCGTAGCTTTTTAAACAAGCAAGAGCGTCGTTTGAAAGTCTCAGAGGAGATGGATGTTGAAAATATCGCTGCAAAGCTTGAGAACGGTATCTTGTATTTGGCAATACCTCATCGTGAAAAAGAAGAGCCAAAAACGATCAAGGTGAATTAGGTCTATCTCGCAGTCTTATGCTCAAGCTCATCGTGAATTCACGATGGGCTTGATTACTTTGGAGCTTTGGGGGCGCTGTTGTTTTACCAACATGGGCTGTTTTCAGATTGAAGTTTGGTCAACTATGTTTAGAAAGCGGCCACCTGAGGGGTATCTTTTTTATGAGTGACGAATCTATGCAGCCGGTCGAGGACTTTACGAAGCTGGAATCAATCTTTGTGCGCCATCGCAATTGTTTACTAGTGCGCGGGCAATTCACGCCAATATTTACAGGTTATTACCTGCATCTCATGGAGCATCAATTACGCTATGAGAATAAAATGGATGCAACCTTGAAGGATTTACTCGCTGTCTTGTCTCTGCATCTGACTGCGAGGCCATGGGCTGAAACAATCGCATGGACGGTGAATCTGCGCGCGCCCCGAGTTAACTATTTTGTGACTGGCGGTAGTACGTTTGAAAATATAACCGGTCGTCTTTTTACCAAGGATATCCGAGAGCCAGATCGGAACATGTTTTACAGTCAGACGAGCGTCTCGGGGCAAGAGCCGAGCACCACGACCGTTGACTTGGATACCAATGACCCAATTGATTGGATTGAGCACTTTTACCAACAAAGTGAGCAGCGGCCAGCCAAGTGCTTCCGACTTGATGATGAGCATTATGCCTTGTTAGTAGCTCAGCCAGATTACGATGAGGAATGGTTTGAAGAAGTCGACGCTGCCAAAGTGGGTGCGATTACAGAGGTGGAGCAGACCAAGGTGCTCGAAACGCGCAAGTATCAATTTAACTGTGGTTGTAGTAAGGAACGTATTTTACCGACGCTAGCATCATGGAAAAATCGTCTCGATGATCTCTTTCAAGGGGACGAGCAAATTACCGTTAATTGTCCACGTTGTGGCGCCCATTACAAAATCTCTGAGCAGGATCTCAGTGCTGATTAGCTGACTGCTCTAAATTGGCGATTGCCCTATGCTCTATAATCCCCTAAATCGTGCTCGCCCATGAACCAAGAAATTGAATCGATCCAGACGAATGCCATTGCAGCTATTGCTGCTGCGGATGATGAAAAGTCTCTTGATGACGCACGTGTAGCCTACCTCGGAAAGAAGGGGCACCTCACCGCTGCTGCGGCAGGGATGAAAGACCTATCGAAGGAAGATAAGCCTAAGATGGGTCAGTTACTCAACGCGGCGCGTCAGGCGATTACATCTGCCCTCGATGAAAAACAATCGGCGCTTGCTGATGCAGCTGACCGAAAGTCGGTTCAGGGTATCGACCTCACATTACCGGCGAGACCCTTGCCTGCGGGTGCAATGCATCCTTTGACCCAAGTGAAGGATCGTGCGATTCAGGTGCTACGTCGCATGGGTTTTGCTTTGGCAGATGGACCAGAGATAGAAACAGAGTTTCACTGCTTTGACGCTCTCAATACCCCGGAAGATCACCCGGCGCGTAATGAGAAAGACACGTTTTATTTTGATAGCGGTAAACTACTGCGCACGCACACATCCAGTGTGCAGATCAGGACGATGGAAAAAGCGACGCCTCCTGTCAGGATCATCGCTCCTGGGTCTGCATACCGTCGCGACGAGATTGATGCGACGCACCTATCAGTTTTCAATCAGCTAGAAGGTCTTTATGTGGATGAGGATGTTAATTTGGGTGACCTGAAAGGGACCCTTGAGTTCTTCCTTCGTAGCATGTTTGGTGACGATACAGAGGTAAGGTTCAGACCTCACTTTTTCCCATTCACGGAGCCTAGTTTTGAGATTGATATTAAGCTTCATGCCAAGGGGCAGGAGCCAAAGTGGATCGAGATTGCTGGATGTGGCATGGTTGACCCTGCAGTTTTTGAGTCACTCTGCGAAGTGCGCGGTGATGATGTATTTTCGCCTGACAAGGTCACGGGCTTTGCCTTCGGTATGGGGATTGATCGCCTCGCGATGATCAAGTGGGGGATTAAGGATATCCGCCTGCTCATCGAGAACGATGTGCGCTTTCTTAAGCAATTTGCTTAAGTGTTCGCTCAAGGTCACCCTCCCGAGGGTTGTTTGCTAAGCTAAGTGGCTATGGCGCAGGTGCTCAACAGCCTCACGTATATCATCGAGTGTTACCTTATCGGAGACTTCGGCGGATCCTGGTGCTGTAAGCAGGACAAACTTGATTACACCACCTGTAAACTTCTTATCGTGGCTCAGCTTGTTCATGACGATGTCCGTGCTGATGTGTTCAGGTAGTGTTAGAGGTAGCTGAAATTTAGCCAGCAGGCCTAGAATACGTTTGCTTTGGTCTACAGGGAAGCCGTTGATTTTTTCTGATAGGTAGAGGGCAGCTCGAATACCAAGAGAGATAGCCTCTCCGTGCAGCATAGCACCATAGGGGAGGGCGGCCTCGATCCCGTGACCTATCGTGTGGCCAAAGTTGAGCAGAGCCCGAGTGCCTGACGTCTCACGTTCGTCTTCTTCGACGATGCGCGCCTTGATAGCAAGATTGCGTGCTAATAGATCGGCGGATGGGTGTTGGTTTCCTGGATCAAGAGCGTTGAGGTCATCGATCATCGCTGCGTCACGAATAGCGGCGTGTTTGATCGCTTCAGCATAGCCTTCACGGTATTCGCGGCCAGGAAGGGTGTCTAAGGTGAGGGGGTCGACGATGACAAGCCGTGGCTGGTGAAATGCTCCAATCAGGTTTTTACCCTCGGAGGCATTGACGCCTGTTTTGCCACCAGCCGAGCTGTCTACTTGCGCGACAATAGTGGTAGGAATTTGCACGAAGGGAACGCCGCGGTAAAAGATGGCGGCAACAAAGCCCGCGAGGTCTCCGACAACGCCACCTCCGAGTGCGATCACAAAAGATGCTCGGTCGTGGTCTGCGCGGTTTAGCTCTCCACATAGCTCTGCAGCTTGCGACATCGATTTGCTGGCTTCACCAGCACGCACGGTGTGTAGGCTCGCTTCAATATCCACCTCAGCGAGGGTGCTGACAAGACGGTCAGCAAAGTGAGGGCCGACATTGCTGTCGGTAATGATAGCTGCTTTGCCCGATAAACCGCATTCGCGTATCAACTCACCGGCACGATTCAGTAGATCGTCTTCGACGAGGATGTCATAGGAGCGCTCAGAGAGGTCTAGATGAACAGTGGGCATGGGAATGAAAAGTTGGGGTGGAGAATGGGGGGGGCGATGTGGGCTATAGGCTATTTGGACTGCTCAAGCATTCTAAGCAGAGGTGCCTCGGCACGCTTCCTGATGTCCTCTGGTAGTTGAACTTGTGGCTCAAGTAGATCAAGGCAGTCGTGAAGTTTTTGCAGGGTATTCATTTTCATGAAGTGGCAGTCATTGCATGCGCAGCGATCTGTGGGTCCTGGGATGAGATTTTTATCAGGGGCCTCTTTCTGCAGGCGGTGAAGCATGCCACTTTCCGTAACCACGATAATGTTTTTTACCGGGGCATTTTGGCAATAGGTCACCATTTTCTCTGTGGAGCAAACTTCATCAGCTAGTAGTCGAACAGCGGTTGTGCACTCAGGGTGAGCTACGACCAGAGCATCGGGATACTCAGCTTTTATTTTATTGATGGAATCACGCGTGAACTCAACGTGAACATAACAAGCACCCTGCCAGAGATCCATTTTGCGGCCGGTTTGCTCCATGACCCAAGCACCGAGGTTGGCATCTGGCACAAAGAGAATAGGGCGGTCTGATGGTGCCTTATTGACTATTTTCACGGCATTGCCTGATGTGCAGATCACATCACAGAGCGCCTTGACGCCAGCAGAGCAGTTGATGTAGGCGATGACGTAGTAATTCTTTTCCTTATTGTCGTTGATGAATTTTTCTAAGTCCTCGGCAGGACAGGATTCTTCCAGAGAGCAGCCAGCGTCCTTATCAGGCAAGACGACTGTTTTTTCAGGATTAACGATCTTGGCTGTCTCGGCCATGAAGTGCACTCCACAGAAGGCGATGACATCGGCGTCTGTTTCTTGTGCACGGTATGCGAGGCCTAACGAATCACCAACATAGTCTGCCAAGTCTTGGATATCTCCAGTTTGGTAGTTATGGGCTAGGATGATTGCGTTGCGCTCTTTCTTTAAGCGCAGAATTTCATCTCGAAGATCTAAGGATGTGCTCGGCATGGCTAGATGGTTGGTACTGCGGCGTCAGGAGTCAAGCAGGTAGTGGAATAGCCAAGCATCTGAGTGCACTTGGCCATCGATTAGCCGATGCTTACGGCTGGATAGATATTTGACCGTTGTGACGAGCTCCCTTGTCGATGGTCATATTAGCCACTACGATGTTTCCGTTCAAAACGGCTTTCTTTTTGAGGTGCAGTTTACCGCGACACACGAAGTGTCCTGTCACATGGCCATCAATGATGGCTTCTTCACATTTCACCTCGTTGGCGAAAGCCACGTTAGCCCGTTTATCGATGATGAGACGCCGACAGCTGACCTGCCCCATGATTTTACTATGGCTGTTGAGTGTGATGTCACCGGAGCAATCAATACCTCCTTTGAGCGTGCCTAGAACGACAATGTCATGGCAGCGCACTATGATGTCAGTCACAACGGCCTTTTTTTGAATCGTGACATTACCTCTTGTTTCAATGCGCCCATTCCAGTGGTTGTTGATGATGTAGTTTTTCAGGCTAACATAGGCACCGCAGGCGGGGCACAGCGTTGAGCTAGCTTCCGATGGGGCGTCGTGCTCGTGCTCACAATCTAGGCATTTAACTTTTCTGCGCTCGATTTTACGTTGGAAAAATTGGCTCGCTGACGACACCTTTTTACTTAGTTGAGCCCGTAGATCGTCGATTTGATCTAGTGTTTCAACCGTTCTGTCTAGCTCTAGTGAGTGCGACCTGTGTTGTGCTGAAGCCTCCTGTGGTTCATCAGGTGTTTCTGCCTCATGTGCTGTGTGTTCATAGGCTTTTTCTGTGGCCTCATCACTGTTTACTTGTCTCGAACGATCCGAGGCAAAAGGGTTTTTGGGAATATTGCTGTCTGTGACCGCTTTACCATCAATGATTTTGTAATGGCTGCTGCAGCTGCGACAATAAGTAGATACCGCTATCTTCGATTCGGGCTGTTGATGCTGACACTCGGGGCAGATCATCATGCTTACATCTCTCTTCTTCGCTGGTTGTTTGCCAGTTTGAGGAGCTTTCTTATGAAAGAAGAGAGACATGATGTGAGTGGTTTAGGTGCGATTGCTCAGTAGTGTAAATCAAGAAATGCAAGCAGATCAATGGTAATCAAGTTAAGCCGTAAAAAACCCGCCTGCCGGTGATGCACCGGTGGCGGGCTGAAATGATTCTACGAACAATTTGATTAGCTTGATACTGCTGCGTTGCCAGTGCTTGGCTTGCTGGTCAGTGGTAACTCACTAGTGCTGTTACCGCTGTTGTTTTTTTTAGCACTGGTGTCACTAGCACTCGAATCCTTGTTGCTACTTGAGCTTGCTGATTTTACTGGTGTTGCGGGAGATGAGCTTGCTTGAGGCTTTACAGATGGGCTGCCTACGGTTGACTTGCCAACAAAAATAGCACCTGGCTCAATGGAGAGAGATGCAGCTTTTATATCGCCTACAAGCTCAGCGTTGGCCTTCAGCTCAACGATGTCTGTGACTTCAATGTTGCCGTGAACCTTACCGTAAATGATGACAGAACGAGTTTTGATTTCGGCCTTGATACGTGCGTTTTCACCGACTGTCAGAGCGCCATCGGAAGAAACGCTGCCTTCTATTTTGCCGTCTACAACAAGATCGTTTGAGAATTTGATGCTGCCTTTGATTTCAACGTCAGTGCTCAGAACATTGCGGCCACTGGGCGCTGCGTTCGATTGACGTGAGGGAGCAGGAGCGCTGCTCGGGGCCTTTGGTGCTGAGGTTGAGGCACTTGGAGACTTTTCTTCAGGAGTAGATCCTACTGATGAAATGCCATTTTCTTGTTTTTGTCCTATTACTTTTTGAAACACGGTGAAGATATTGGGTTGGTTCTAGAATTGAGAGCAAAAGCTCAATCCACACAAGGGAAAACGCAAAAAACTCAGGCTTCCTTTCGGATTATTCTGCTTTTTTGCCTGCCGGCGCTACTGGTGCTGGGTTAGGTGCAGTCTTGGCTGGAGCTTCTGCAGTGGCTGGAGTGGCTGCAGCAGGCTTGGTTGCCGGTGCTTCAGCGGTATCTGGAGCCTCAAGTTTTAGGGGGGTGAGCTTTGCATCTTGGTCTTCGCTGGGGAGTGCGGGCTTGATTTTCGCTGGAGGTTCAGCATTGACCAGCATCAAGCGTGCGTTTGCGAGGCTTTGAAATGCATTGCCGTAGCCTGCTTCATCGAGTTGAGCTTTTTCATACCATTCGGAGGCACTGCTGGTGTCGCCCGCGGCTTTGGCTATGTCGCCCAATACGATTGCGGCCATGGGAGCGATGTAGCTGTAGGTATTATTATCAGCAACTTCGGTGAGAATATCACGAGCTTCCTCGGTTTTACCTTGATCAAGGAGGCGTAAGCCGAGGCTTGTTTTTGCTGTGCCGATAGAGGGGTGCTCTGGATAGGTGCTAATAAACTGCTCCAATGTGGCGATGGAATCATCTTCCGACTCAGACCATTGGATGTCAGCGAGCAGGAGGCGTGCGCTGGCAGCTGCGTTGCTTGCAGGCCATGTTTGGATGACTTTTTCGTAGTCGCTGGATTGCTTTGACGATAGTAATGCAGCTCCAGCATCATTAGCCTCTGCTTGAGCTAGGCCATCATAGATAACGTATGCCACAACACCTATACCGACAAGGATGGCTAATATGATGAGCTTGGTTTGGTGGTTGTCCAAAAATTGATCGAGTTTGCTTGGGCCCAAATCGATTTCTGCGATTGGGGCGCCCGTGTCTTGCGTTGGATTAGATGATGATTCAGCCATGATGTCTGTGGTTAGTAAACTTTGAAGAAAGTGTGTATTTCCGCAGGGTGATAGCCGAGGACGAGCATCATGGCAATTGAATTTAGTATTTATCATTGCTACTTTATGATTTATGGCTGTGCCCGTGCAAGAGGCTGAACCTACAATAAATCCGGGGCGTAAGTGTATCGATGGCTTACTCTACGGGATCTTAGATACCGGCTATGTGCAGCCAGAGCAAATGGCGCATACAGCAGAAGCTCTTTTGGCTGGTGGCGCTGGCGTCATACAGTTGCGAGCTAAAGGTTACGATTGTGCTGGTGTGATCAAGCTGGTGCGTGAGCATCTGCCTCAACTGGCAGAGCAGTGCAAAGAGCATGGTGTGCCATTCGTTATTAATGATTTTGCTGAGGCTGCCGTGGAGTTGCGTGCAGATGGTTTGCACATTGGCCAAGACGATGGCTCATTAGAGAGCGTCAGGCAGGTCGTGGGTGAGCAAATGCTGGTCGGTAGATCGACTCATTCAATCATCCAGGCCCGGGCCGCGCTTGATGAGGGTTTTGATTATATTGGTTTTGGACCACTGTTTCCAACACCCACTAAACAAGGACGGCCGGGAATTGGCATCGAGCAGGTATCACAGGTTGAAAAAGAGGTCGGGGGAAAGATTCCGGTTTTCTGTATCGGAGGAATCAAACCGCAGAATTTAGAATTGGTTCTTGCCTCAGGGGCACGTCGTGTGGTCATTGTCTCAGCGTTGCTACAGGCCGAAGATACATACCAAGCCACGGAGCAAGTTCTAACTCGCCTGCGTGCAAATTGATGCAGGCCAATTACCATTCTTATTTATTATGTCTATTATCATCGGCGGAACAATCGCCATCGACAACGTCTCCACACCAAGTGCCAAGGCCGAAAATCTGCTAGGTGGCTCCGCGGCATACGCTTCTCTGTCCGCTAGTTATTTTTGTAAGCCAGCTCACTTAGTCGGTGTTGTCGGACACGATTATCCAGAGCAGCATCTCAGTATGCTTGAGGACCGCGGAGTTTCACTTACTGGCGTAGCCCGGTCTGATGGTGAGTCGTTCACCTGGACTGGCGAGTATCATGAGAACATGAATGACCGCACTACTCACCGAGTAGGTTTGAACGTGCTGGAGAGCTGGCAGGTTGAGATCCCAGCTGAAATTGCAGGCAGCCGCATTGTGGTGCCCGCAAACATGTCACCGGACAACCAGATCCAGATGCTTGACCAGTGCACAGCGGAGCAGAAGTTTGTCATTGCCGACACCATGGACCTTTGGATCGAGATCGCCAGCGAGCGGCTCGACGAGGTGATGCAGCGTATCGACTTGCTGGTCATCAATGAAGGCGAGGCGCGTGAGTATGCGGGGGTTAACAACCTGATTCTGGCGGGAGAGAAACTTTTGGAAAAAGGCCCACGCTATGTGGTCATCAAGCTGGGTGAGTTTGGAGCGATCCTGTTCGGCCCGGACAATGCTATGTTCCGTTTTCATGCCTGGCCCCTACGTGAGATTGTTGATCCTACCGGAGCGGGGGACACCTTCCTCGGTGCCATGGGCGGTTACTTGGCCTCACTAGGTGGCACTGATTTTTCCTTTGAGCAAATCAGAGATGCCATTTTACGTGGTTCAATCCTCGCCAGCTTCACCTGTGAGGACTTCTCCACCCGCAGACTTGAGACCGTTACAGAGGAAGAAATTCATGGGCGATTAGAAGGTCTTAAGGCGATGAGTCATTGGGATTAACGCCCACATTATTTTAATTTCTGAATATAAGGAGGGATGGCTGAGTTTGGTTTAAGGCGCTCGATTCGAAATCGAGTGTAGGTTTATAGCCTACCATGGGTTCGAATCCCATTCCCTCTGCCAGAGCCCGGCCCACTTAAAAGTGGGCCGGGCTCTGGCATTTAGGACGTGGGTCGAGCACCCGTTGCTTGCACAGCGGGCAAGGGTTTGAACGCACACGCCAGTGCGTGCATCACGCATTTTACCAGATCAGAAATTTGGAGGAGGATTCCTGCCAGCCAGCATCGCCTTCATAGAATGAAGGCAATCCTATTCCCTCTGCCACTTTCAGTGGCTCAAAATTAATTATCAAAAAGCCTCTCTACTTCCTTGCGGGGTAGCCATGTGTAATCACCTTCCTTGAGTTGGGTGAGTTTTTGCTGAACATTAATGGGCAGCTTGTCGATGACTTGGTTCGCTTGGTCAGCGGGGATGGCTAAGTTCCACATGTCACATTCTTCCTCGTTAACTAGCTTGCTAATCGTGTGGGCTAGGTCACTTAGCTGCCGTTTTTTCTGCTCATTTTTTCTGCCATGAGCTTCGCCATGTATCATTGATGTAGAATGTCCAATTGATGAACCTCCAGGAAATCTGCCGTCTTCATCTGAGCAAGCGGTTGGATCTGGTTGCTTAGTCTCTATGTTGACGTTTATTTTTTCGATCGATGTGTCTGGCGATAAAAGCTGGTCGTTGGATAGGGAATAGGCGCAGAGAGATTCTCGGTTTACTAGGATGATTAGTTTCTTTTTCATGGTTGTTTGTGTTTCTTCTTCTCTGTGAAAATTAAGGACCCCGTGCTTTGAATTTTTGACAGCCTATTAGGCGGGTATCTAAGGATCTTCTTCTTCTCAGTATCTGAAGAATATGGCATGCTAAGAAATTATACCGCGCAATTCTTGGCTATGATTGTGCAGATTTTGCAATGACAGCCATGCCGCTAAAAAAAGAGGGCGATGAGTAAGAAGATCTAGCCGAAATTTAATAGCTGGTCTTGTACTGATGATCTTGAGCTTTGTCGATACGCTCTGGGAGACCCGCCAGTAAACTTGCAAAATGAACGATTGAATTGTGATAAGGATTGAAAACCTACTGCATAGGCTATCTCTGTAATCGCTTTATCTGTATGCTGGATTTCGTTTTTTGCTAATTCGACACGGTGCCTATTAGTGAACTCGGTGAATGTCATGCCTGTTGATTGCTTGAATAACTTGCAGAAATAAAAGCTGCTAACATTGACTTCCCTTGAGATCTGATCGAGCGAGATCTTCTCGTCGATTCGATCAGTGATAAATTCTTTAGCTTTACGAACAATTTGAGGCTCTGTAGGCTGGCTCTCTAACATGAGGCGGTTGATTAATTCAGCGAGTTGTAGTGAGACAATGTTGAGTAGTGTGATCATGCTGTGATACTGCCCATCATCAAACATGGGAGTCTTACGATAAGCCCTCATTGTTTCACTTTGCTCTGCTTTGCTGTAATCATTAGTGTTCAGGACTTTACGAAGCTCATCGGAGCGCTTCTTGGTGGGTCTTTCAGTAAAGATTTGACCGGTTTTAAGATATCCGACGGTTTCTTTTCCCAGCCTCAGTGGCACTGATGTTTCTTTGAGGCCAGCAAAGCAGGTATGGGTGTATGTATGTTCGCAAGAACGAGACAGTATTAGTTTTTGTTCTGCTTTACATTCCTCACACGAGCCATGTTTTATATTCAGTGCTCGGCAAAATGGATTTTGATTTGGGCTGGTGTGGCAGGGGTTGAATGGTGTGTTCTTTGCGCACATTAAAACAAGCGGAAGCCCCGTCGCCTTGCGAAAAGAATCCTGGCAGATTTGATAAAAAGGTGAGCTTTTTAAGCGCTCAATGAGATCGTTTTGTATTGCTGTTGAATGGGCCATTTTGCTTTTTTCCGATATTTTTTGGAGGGCGGAGAGGCTGCAAGGGTGACCATTAAAAAATAATGATGGTGTATTAATCTATCAGACGGGTGTGGAGGATCAAGGAAAAACGGTATTACGCTCTTTGTTGTTAGCTATGCCGCTAGCTGGTCTGTGAGTTGCGCAAAATATGGGAGGTGAATGACAATTAGCGGTGAGTTGGCGATGGTTTTTTCAACTAAGCTAATGCTGGGATTAGAACAAGCCCCATCAAATTATGAAAACCAAGAGACAAAAAATCACATCTATAAGCTGCTTTTTTCGAATCGGACTTGCATGCTTACTCGTCATGGTCGTTGCCTGTGGTGGCAAGGAAAAGAAAATGGCAAAGGGTTTCGTATTGCCATCTGGTGATAATGAAAAAGGTAAGCAGGCATTTATTGAGCTGAAATGTCACCGGTGTCACACTGTAGCAGGTGAGTTACTGCCAGAGAATGTTGAGCCCTCGAAGGTGAAGCTGCATCTCGGAGGTGAGGTATACCGCGTTAAGACATACGGTCAGTTAGTGACATCTGTCATTCACCCCAGTCATAACCTATCGAAAGATTACTTGGCTGGGTTAGATGAAGATGCAAAAGAAAACGCCCAATCACCTATGCCCTCAATGGTGGATCAAATGACGGTTCAGCAAATGATCGATATCGTATCATTTCTTAATGCGCACTACGTCAAGCTGGAACCAGAATATGAAGTGCCCTATTATGGGCCATAATCATTCCAGTGCTGACAAGGCCCCAAGTATGCATTGTAAGTAAGAGGAATATGCTCGTCGACCAGATGGTATCTATTTGAGGGAACCTCCATCTGCTAGACGAGCAGCGTCACTCGACTGTTAGGCGAGTGGTCTTGCTGTTCTATTAGACGAGCAGTTTCACGGCAGTGGCCTTGTATTGAGGGCATTTGGACATCGGGTCAAGAGCAGGGCCCGTAAGTTGGTTGGTGTGTGTCTCGGGGAAGTGAAAGGAGAGGAAGAGCGTGTTAGGTGCAGTGCGTGCGGAGTGTTTGATCGGAACTGCAATCTGACCCCAACGGCTCTGTATGTTGATGATGTCACCATCCCTGATGTTTTCGCGCTTTGCATCCTCGGGGTTGATTTCGAGGAAATCTCGTGATGTCAGCGACGACTGCCCTGAACGGCGTGTCATGGTGCCCACGTTATAGTGATGAAGAATTCTACCGGTGATTAGTAAATAGGGGTAGCCTGAGACATGGTGTTCTGAGCTGGGAGCGTAATCAATGGTGGTAAGGGAACCTTTGCCTCTCAGGAAGCTGGAGCTATGCACGGTGGACGTGCCTGGGCTATTTACTGACGGGCAGGGCCATTGAAGTCCGTCTTTTTTGAGTCGAGAGTAGGAGACCCCTCCAAAGAGGTGGGGAGCTATTCTGGCGATTTCATCCATGACTTCTGCTGGGTGTTGGTATCTCCACTCAGCGCCGGCTAGATTTGCTGCGTCACGAACGACTAGCCAATCGGGGAGAGATTCGCCCGGCGGAGTCACCGCTGGTTGCACGTGTTGAATTCGGCGCTCGCCATTGGTGAAGGTGCCTTCTTGTTCAAGGTAGCTTGCTGAAGGTAGGATGACATTGGCGAAATGGCAGGTTTCGGAGAAAAATATTTCTTGTACGACGAGGAAGTCGAGTGCTTCGAGAGCGGCTCTCACGTGTGACTCATTGGGGTCACTTTGGGCGATGTCCTCACCTTGAATCCATAGCCCGCGGATAGATCCATCCGCCGCAGCGTCAATCATTTCCGGTATGGTTAGTCCCGGTTCTTCGGGGGGTAGGCTACCCCATATCTTTTGCACTCGTTCACGAGCAGATGGGTCAGCTACAGACTGATAGCCAGTGAACTGATCGGGCATACTGCCCATATCAGCGCTGCCTTGGACGTTGTTTTGGCCACGTAATGGCAGCATGCCAGAGCCCGGTTTGCCGATGCTGCCTGTGAGCATGCCGAGGTTACAGAGGGTCATTACCGACGCTGTTCCCTGCTCTAGCTCAGAAAGTCCTAAACCGTGAACAAAGAGGGTGCCAACCCCTTCGGTGGAGCTGATCAAGGATGCCGCTTTGTGCATGGATTCTAAATCGACGCCTGTCGTTTCGACTATTTCAGCTAGAGAAATGGTATCGATAAACACTTTGAATTCCTCGTAATTCTCGATCCTCTCGAGCAGATAGGGTTCATCAATGTCTCCACGATCATATAAGATTTTAGCCAGTCCGTTGAATAAGGCTACATTGGTTCCGGGAGTTAGCTGCAAGTGGACATCTGCATACTCAGTTAGTTCAATTTTTCTTGGGTCGACGACAATAAGTGGTGTGCCACCGAGCACCTGTTGCTTGATTCTTGCTCCAACAATGGGGTGAGCCTCTGTTGGGTTTGCTCCAGCAACGAGAATGCATGAGCTAGCCTCAATATCTTGATAAGATGATGATGCCGCGCCAGTTCCTGTGACTAATTGGAGAGCCAAGGCTGTTGAGGAGTGGCAGACTCTTGCGCAGCAGTCTACATTGTTACTAAGCAAGATGCTGCGAAAATATTTTTGGAGAAGATAACAAGCTTCGTTGGTAGTGCGAGATGAGGTGAAAGCGCCGACAGAGGATGGGCCGTATTTTTTGGCGGTGTCGCCTAGGGTTGTGGTGATGAGCTCAAGGGCTTCGCCCCAGCTTGCTTCTTTAAAGCTGCCGTCTAAGCTTTTGATCAAGGGGTGAGTCAGGCGATCTCCTGACTTGAGGTAGCTATGAGAAAAGCGACCCTTAGCACATAAGTGCCCCTTGTTGACGGCAGCATCACTAACACCTTTGATGCTCATTACATCATTGGCATCTACGTCTACTTCGACCTCAATTTGGCAACCAACTCCACAATAACCACAGGTGGATGTTACGGCCTTTTGATGATCCCCATTGTTGAGAGTGTCGCGATCAATAATGGCATCGGTAGGGCAAATGTCGGCGCACGCGCCACAGGCGACACATGGGCTATCTGCAAAGGTATCCATGTCTCCGATCGAAATTGTTTTTGCAGAACCTCTGCCGGATACGCTGAACACAAACTGGCCTTGAATCTGTTCACACGCATTGAGACATAGGCGGCAATTGATGCAGGCCGTAAGATCTAGGCTGAG
>Ga0102885_1000035_pt1 | contig 23191 bp, 24 predicted proteins | sample Colrivmeta1550B3_FD_84498 | JGI IMG/M metagenome (GOLD analysis project Ga0102885, IMG submission 84498) | Estuarine microbial communities from the Columbia River estuary - metaG 1550B-3 | ecosystem: Environmental > Aquatic > Marine > Intertidal zone > Estuary | place: USA: Columbia River...
CATATCTAAATCCGATTTGTTTTTGAAATCGTTTTTTAAGATATGTTGAATCATCATGTGTGTGGTTTCATGATGCCCTGTACCAAAACTCATTTTTGGCTCTATAACAATATCGTATTGGGTATCAAACTTATCATGAAATGGTGCTCGAACTGCACAAACATTATCGACTACAATAGGATTAAAATTCTTTTCCCATTCGGCATTCCAATTGACCTGCTCAATCTCTTCGAAAGTACAAGTGATTTCAAATTCATCAGAATTCAATATTTGAATATCATCAAGAATATTGTCGTTCCATTCTTCTTTTTGAATATAAGCCGTAGCGCCTTCCTCGGTTTCTACAAAACTTTCGAAACCTGCATAACCTAGCTCCGCAATTAAAATTTCTACTGCTGGTTGAAGCGGTTTAACTTTAAAGTAGTAACCGATATAGATTGTATTGGACATAGCCTTGGGTTATTATATTTACTGATGAGCCCGCGTTAGCGATTGCAATGAAAAGCCCGCAACTATACCGATTTTTATCGGGATAGTGAGGACTTGTAAAGTAAAGCGCGACCCCGATTTTTATTCGGGGTAACGCCAAAATTATTTTTAGTTATTTAAAACGCAGTAACTATTGCTAAGAAATCTTCAGCATTAAGTGCTGCACCTCCAATTAAACCACCATCTACATCTGGCTTAGAGAAAATTTCTTGCGCGTTACCTGGTTTACAACTACCACCATAAAGAATAGAAACCTCATTAGCAACTTCATCTCCATACTTGTTGGCTACTGTTTTTCTAATGAATGCGTGCATATCTTGTGCTTGTTCTGGACTAGCAGTTTCGCCTGTACCTATAGCCCAAACCGGTTCATAAGCTAAAACAATGTTATCAAAAGCTTTTGCTTCCAAATGAAATAAAGCATTTTTAATCTGCGATTCTACTACGTGCTCTTGTTTTCCAGATTTTCTATCTTCTAAAACTTCACCAAAGCAGAATATAACATCCATTTTATTTTCTAAAGCTGCATCTACTTTTTTTGCTAATAGAGCGTCATCCTCACCAAAATATTCTCTACGCTCTGAATGTCCTAAAATAACAGTTTTAACGCCTATAGACTTCAACATTTTTGGAGATATTTCTCCTGTAAACGCGCCACTCTCAGCAAAATGCATATTCTGAGCAGCTACTTTAACTTTTGATTTTTTAGTTGCTTTAGCAACACGTTCTAGGTTTACAAACGTTGGAGCTATTATAACCTTAGTTCCTTTTACTTTGTTTTTCTTAACTAATTTCGCAACTTGATTTGCCAGCTTTTTAGATGCTGCTAAATCATTGTTCATTTTCCAGTTTCCTGCTACGATGTTTTTTCTCATGGTTTATTTACCCTTTTTGAATTAAGGGATTTTATTAATTATTTATAAATTTTGTTTTAAGTTTTCATCATCAGCTTTTACAGCTTTGAATAATTTAATATTTCCTTTAGCATCAACAACCATATATCTTGGTATCCAGTCTAAATCTACAAACTCCCCAAAAGGACCTTTCCACCCTGATTTCATGAAATAATGCTCTCCTTGAACATTGTACTTTTTAATACCTCGTTTCCATGCATCTTCATTCTTATCCAATGATAAAAACAGATAAGCCGCATCAGGAAATTCTTTTTGTAATGCTTTTAATTTTGGCATACCTTTTATACAATCCCCGCACCATGACGCCCAAATATCAATAACTAAAGCCGCTTCAGAATGTGATTTTAATATATCTCTAAAAGCTATTGAATCGCCTTCTAAACTAATAAATTCATCGTTTAAAGCCCCTTCTGAAAATTGTGTTGGTGTTTGTGAATTGCAACTAAATATTGTTATGGATAGTATTAAAATATAGAATATTTTCTTCATGTTTTAGTTTCTTTCAAGGTATTTATACCGTTATAAGTATTTATTCTAATTTTACTTTAGGGTCTAACCATACATAAATTAGGTCCACAAAAATATTGATAATTATAAACATTACCGCGATAATTAACACCGAACCCATAATTACTGGTAAATCTAAGGTGTTTAGGGCGTTTACGATTTCTTTACCCAAGCCATTCCATCCAAAAATATACTCTACAAAAACAGCTCCTGCTAACATAGATGCAAACCAACCAGAAATAGCTGTAACTACCGGATTTAGTGCATTTTTAACAGCATGTCGTTTTATGATTTGAAATTCGCTTAAACCTTTAGCTCGCGCAGTTCGAATATAATCTTGGTTGAATACCTCCAACAAAGAGTTACGCATTAATTGAATGACTACAGCCAACGGACGGATACCCAAAACTACCGCTGGAAGTATTAAGTTTTTCCATTTAATATGAAAGGCTTCTCCAAAATCATCAAGTTCATATAGACTTCCTGTCATTTCTAAATTGGTGAAATCATGTAACAAATAGCCAAAGAACCATGCGAATAATATGGCACTAAAAAATGATGGGATACTCATTCCGAGCGTGCTAAAAATTTGAATGGTTTTATCCAGCCATTTATCTTTATATAATGCTGAAATAATCCCCAAAAAAATACCTAAAATTATAGCAATAATAATTGCCGAAACTGCTAAAACAAATGTATTTGGCAAGGTTTCAGCCAACACTTCACTAACTCTTTTACCTTGTTTAGCAAAAGATTCTCTTAAATAAGGTTTCTTTATAACTGTTGTCGTACTGCCTAATGAAAATAATTTTGTGGCACCATACTTTCCCTCTCTTAAAAACGTATAGTCTTCTGAATTGTTTGAGTGAAATGAGATCGGTGATAAATCGTTTAAGTAATATAAATACTGCGTGCTGATGGGTTTATCGAATCCGTATTTCTTCTTAACAATAGCTAACTGTTCGCTATCATCATTTTGCCCCATCATCATTTGAGCAGGATCTCCGGGTAGTACACTAAATAAAAAGAAGATAACTGTAACTACTCCAATTAATGTAAGTAATGCGTAAAATATTTTATTTAGTAGATAATTTATCAGGTGCCTTGAATTAATTATTCATCTTTAAGTTTAACCTCTATTATTCCTGTGTAAAAGGTATTGTTTTGAGTATTTAGTGTTTTAAGTTGAATAGAATCCTTAATAACGTTTACACTTTCAATTCTTTCTGAATCTATAGCTTCAACACCTTCTTTTGTTGAAGGTTCATCGTTTACAAAATAAGCAATAGTGTCTATAACTTTTTTTGGTTCAGGCTTTCTTTCAACTTTAGGCAGTTCTAAATCATCCATATCATTCCAATGGACTTTTTGTTTCACAAGCCCCTTATCTAACTCTAAAATCCCTGGATTAGAACGCACCACGGTTTTAAGCGCTTTTTCATCACATAAATACCAATCGAAATCAATATTATAAGCATCGTTAATACGCTGTTTTGCTTCTTCTCCTGATGCTGTTAAACCTATTATTTGATAATTATTTTTTCTAGCGTAATCTTGTAAAGCATTTAGCTTTAAAGCTCCAGCACGTTCTATGCTTTCTAAATTATAAGATACCACGACAACTAGATTTTTTTGTTCTAAAAAATGTGTAGTTAAATCCTCATCTGCACTTTCAATTGAAAAGTCAACTACCGGAGGCGTATAACCTTCTTGAATTACTTTAGTATCAACACTTACAAAATCACCATCAACTGACGGATATGATCCATTAGTTTTAATAACCTTTTCTTCTCCATTAACATTAAACTTCCAACTATATTCCTGAATAGGTTTTGGTGCATCTTCTGGAACAATCATGCCTTCATGAATATTTTTACCAATGGCGTAAGCTCTAAAATCTATGGATGGTAAATGCATTAACACATGATAACCAAACCATAAACTAATAATAAAACTTAGTAATGCTAAAACTGTTATTGAAAGTTTTCCAAATACGGGTTGAATATGTTTTACACCTTTAAAAAGTATAAGAATCAGTACTAAAAGCAAAATATCTTTCCAAAACGTTTCCCAAGGCTTCAACTTAATAAAATCGCCAAAACAGCCGCAATCTTTTACCTTTTCAAAATAGGCTGCATAAAACGTTAAAAACGTGAAGAATACAATCATTGAAAGTAAACTCCAAACCGTAAATTTAGGTTTATATCCAATGAGTAAAAAGACGCCTAAAACAACTTCAAAAACCACTACTAAAACTGAAATTATTAAAGCATAAGGCTCTAGGAATGGTATATTCAATACATCTGGACTAAAATATTCTTGGAGTTTATAAGAAAATCCTAATGGGTCGTTTAGCTTTATAAATCCAGAAAAAATGAACAATACGCCAACTAATATTCTCGATATGCTTACTAATACCTTCATGATTTATCTTCGTTTAAATGAATCATAGCAAATATAGCATAGTTAATCATGTCTTGATAATTAGCATCAATCCCTTCACTTACAATTGTTTTGCCCTTATTATCTTCTATTTGTTTAACCCGTAATAACTTCTGCAAAATTAAATCAGTCAAACTACTCACTCTCATATCTCGCCATGCTTCACCATAATCATGGTTTTTATCTTCCATCAACCGTTTAGTAACAGATACTTTTTCTTCATATAATTTTGTAGCTTCCACGGTAGACATATCAGGTTGCTCTACAACGCCCTTTTCTAATTGAATTAACGCCATAATACAGTAATTAATTATACCAATAAATTCACTTACTTCTCCTTCATCAACCTTTCTAACATCATTTTGCTGAAGACTTCTAATACGTTGCGCTTTAATAAATATTTGATCCGTTAGTGATGGTAACCTAAGGATTCTCCATGCACTTCCGTAATCACCCATTTTCTTAATAAATAAACTTTTGCAGGTATCGACTACTGCATCGTATTGTTTTGAAGTATCTTGCATAAATAAATTCAATTTTGCGTAAATTTCGCATAAATAATTAAAACCTTCAAGGTTTATGGTTTAAAGTTTTAAACTATGTACCAACACTTTACAAAACTGTATAAATGACTATTAATTGCAAAGGCAAACTCATTGATTTAGCGTCACCAAAAGTGATGGGTATTTTAAACATTACCCCCGATTCATTTTATGATGGAGGTGCTCATAAAAACGAAGTCGAAGTTTTAAATCATGTTGAGCGTATGCTTAGCGAAGGTGCAACGTTTATTGATGTTGGCGCATATAGTTCTCGCCCTAATGCAGACCATGTTAGTGAAATTGATGAATTGAAACGCATACTCCCTATTGTTAAGTTGATTTTAAAAGAATTTCCTGAAACATTACTATCCATAGATACGTTTAGAAGTGAAATCGCAAAACAATGTATTGAAGCTGGAGCCTGTATGATTAATGATATTTCTGCTGGAAAGTTAGACGAACATATGTTACAAACAATTGCTGATTTACATGTGCCCTATATTATGATGCATATGCGAGGTACACCTCAAAACATGCAGCAACAAACCGAATATGATAATTTATTAAAAGATATATTATTTTATTTTTCTGAAAGAATAGCCGCCGCAAAAGCCGCAGGTATTATTGATATCATGGTTGATCCTGGATTTGGTTTCGCAAAAACTTTAGAGCAAAATTTTGAATTATTAAATAAACTAGAGTTATTCAAAATCATTGAAAAACCTCTGCTTGTTGGAATATCTAGAAAGTCAATGATTTATAAAACTTTAGAAACCTCCGCTAAAGAAGCCTTAAACGGAACTTCCGTTTTGAATACTATAGCATTGCAAAAAGGCGCATCCATTTTAAGAGTTCATGATGTTAAAGAAGCTATGGAATGTATTACTTTAGTTAAGTCGTTAAGTCGTTAAGTCGTTAAGAAAGAATGAAATATTTTATATTATTAATTACTGTGTTTTTTGTTTTTTCCTGCGGAAACAAAAAAATACTTTATTTACCAGAAATAAATTATTGTGAAATTTCAAAAATTCAAGATGTTTCACATGCCTATTTATTCTATGATGAAATTCAAAAAGACAGTGTGGAACTCAATAGAAAAAACCTCATCAGCACTACTAATTGGTTGATTAATGTCGATAAACGCTTAACGCTTAAACAAGCTATTCCTCATTTAAAATTTCTTCAAGAGAAAAAGAAAAACTCTAGTCATAAAAATAAAGAAGCCAAAAACTATTTTACTTGTAATGATACAAGCAGACAGAATTTAGGGTTTATTGAGTTTACGGATGTCGTTTATTTTAATGATGCAAATGGTTATGATAAAGAACTTAATAGCGATGATACGTCTATGTTAGTTTTTCACTTAAATGACATAAGAATTATTACTTCAGATAATAAAGTATTTCAAGCGGATAAATCTTCTTTAATAAAAACTATTAATGATTTATTTATTTTAAATAAAGGCTTAATTTACTTAGAATTTAAAGACAGCTTAACTTTTCAAGAATACATCAGCATAAAATCTATTATAGAGAAATTAGATTCAGAAAATATTACTATATCAAACAACGAATTCATTTATTAACCATATTTTATTAAATTTACCAAAACCCGCCACCATTGGATATTTTTAAAGACCTTTTAAAATTTACCGCTGTAGATATTATAGATGTTATTTTAGTAGCACTACTCCTCTACTATGCTTACCGATTAATTAAAGGTACGGTTGCCATCAATATTTTCATTGGAATTATCATCATTTATGGCGCATGGCGGTTAACCGATTTCCTGAATATGGAACTGCTAACTGGTATTTTTGGTGGTTTTATGAAAGTGGGTATTATTGCCCTAATTGTTGTTTTTCAACCAGAAATTAGGAAATTTTTATTGATGGTTGGTTCCACAAATTTTGGAAGGCGACGCAAGTTTTTACAGCAAATTAATTTTTTGAAAACAGAGACAAATGACGAAACTGATGTTGACGCAGTGATATCTGCTTGCAACAAGATGTCGATGTCTAAAACTGGAGCGCTTATTGTTTTTGAGCGTAATAATAATTTAGATTTCTTATCGCAATCTGGTGATGAAATGAATATAAAAGTGACTCAACCTATTATAGAAAGCATATTTTTCAAGAATAGTCCGTTGCACGATGGTGCTATTGTTGTTAGCAATAATATTGTAAAAGCAACACGAGTTATCCTACCGGTTAATAACGAAAAAAACATCCCTAAACGCTTTGGCTTGCGCCACAGAGCTGCTATTGGAGTTACCGAAAAAACAGATGCCTTAGCCCTTGCAGTAAGTGAAGAAACGGGGCATATTTCATATTTTAAAGATGGAGAATTTGTTGTTTTTGAAGACACAAATGAACTTAATAAGATGATTAAAAAAGACTTGGCCTAATGTATTGTTTTTAGCACTCTTCTTCATATTATATATAGGAATATCAATCTTAATAGTTGCCGTTTTATTCCTTTAAGGAAGTCTAAATTTAAAATATTTTGTACCTAAATAATTTTAGACTAAGCCACTTCCTCCTTCATAAATTGCACCTCATATAAATTCCTATAGTACCCGTTTTCTTTTTTGAGTAGCTGCTTATGAGTGCCTTGTTCTACAATTTTACCAGCATCCATAACAATAATTTTGTCCGCCTTCTTAATCGTGGCTAAACGGTGTGCAATAACTATAGAGGTTCTACCTTTAGTGATTTTATCGGTAGCATTTTGAATGAGTTGCTCTGAATACGAATCTACTGAAGATGTAGCTTCATCTAAAACTAAAATACTTGGATTCGTTACATAAGCTCTTAAAAACGAAATGAGTTGACGCTGACCAGAAGACAACATCACGCCACGCTCTTTAACATTATAATGGTAACCATTAGGCAACGTCATTATAAAATCATGAATCCCGATATCTTTAGCCGCCTGAAACACATGTTCTTCAGTAATCTCTGGATGATTTAGCTTAATATTATTTAAAATAGTATCTGCAAATAAAAACACGTCTTGTAATACCACAGCGATTTGAGTTCTTAACGATGATAAAGTCACATCTTTAATATCAATACCATCCACAGCTATAACACCATCACCGATTTCATAAAAACGATTTAGTAAATTAATAATAGTCGATTTACCAGCTCCTGTAGCTCCAACAATAGCGACGGTTTCTCCAGCTTTCACATCAAAAGAAATACCTTTTAAAACTTCTTCATCTTCAACATAACTAAAATGAACATTATCAAATTTTATATCCCCTTTAAACGAATCAACGACATGAGTTCCTAAATCATCAATCTGAGACGTGGTATCAATCACCTTAAACACTCTAGTTGCTGCCACCATTCCCATTTGAAGCGTATTAAACTTATCTGCTATTTGGCGCAATGGTCTAAACAACATAGGTACAAACATGATAAAAGCAATTAAATCGCCTTGCGATACTGTACTGTTTTCTAAAACCACATTCAATCCGCCATACCAAGCTACCAAACCAATGGTTATTGATGACGATAAATCGGCTAAAGGAAAAAAGATCGAGTTATACCAAACGGTTTTAATCCATCCTTTTTTGTGGCGTTCATTTATTGCTTTAAAATTCTTTAATTCCAAATCTTCACGCGTAAACAACTGTAATATCTTCATGCCTGTTAACCGCTCTTGAACAAAGGAGTTCAAATTAGAAACTTCTGTTCGCACTTCCTCAAATGCCTTTTTCATATACTTTTGAAAAATTCGAGTTGCATAAAGTAACACCGGCAACATTATAAAAACAATAAGACTCAACTTGAAATTAAGATACACCATAACTCCAAAAACCACAGCCATAGCCAATAAGTCTTTAAAAATCATAAAAAGACCTTGCCCAAAAATATCAGCAATACGTTCCATATCCGTTACAGCCCGAGTGATAAGTAACCCAACCGAAGAATTGTCATAATACTTCATTTTAAAACGAAGTAAATGGTCGAACAACTTCACACGCACATCCATCACTAAATTTTGTCCTAGCCAAGCGGCATAGTAAATAAATAATAATTGAAAAACGGTTTGTAGCACTAAAACCGCAAGCATGAGTAATATATAAAACAAAAAATCTTTTTCAACTCTATTTGTAATGCTATCATCAATAGCATATTTAGTTATATATGGTGTCGCAGCACTAAAAATAGCCAACAAAACCACCAGTAAAATCAATCCAAAGAAAATCGCTTTATAAGGCTTTATGTATTCAAAAAGTCGCTTAAAAAGTTTAAAATCAAAAATACTTTCTTTCGTTTTACTCATCTATAGTATTATATCTTTTGGATATTCAATATTAGTTAAATACAAGCCTTGTGCAGGAACAGAAAATCCGGCTTCACTCCTATTTTTAGATTGGATAATGGTATGCAACCCATCAATATCCATTTTACCCAATCCAATGTTTATCATGGTACCAACAATGGCTCTCACCATATTTCGTAAAAACCGATTCGCTGTTATAACAAAATGAAGCTCATCATTTTTAACAATCCATTTTGCTTGCATAATATCACAATTATACGTTTTTACATCGGTATGCGTCTTTGAAAAGCATTGAAAATCTTTATACTCAAATAAAATTTTCGAAGCTTCATTCATTTTATCAACATCCAAAGCATGCTTTACATATAGGCTGTTATCAAACGTAAATACATTTTTATTAACGCTAACGCGGTACAAATACGTTCTACTTAAGGCATAAAAACGCGCATGTATTTCAGGTTTTACTTCAAAAATAGCCGCAATAGCAATATCGTTTGGTAAAAAAGAATTTAGCTTAAAAATTAAATCGGGCGCTTTAAAAATAATAGCCGTATCAAAATGTGCAAACATTTGTGAGGCATGCACCCCGGCGTCGGTGCGTCCCGCGCCCATTATAGAAACCCGTTCGTTAAGCAAGGTCGATAAGGCCTTCTCAACAACTTCTTGAACAGTAATGCCATTCGGTTGATTTTGCCAACCATGATACTCCTTACCATTATAAGAAAGTTCTATAAAATACCTCAATGCGTTCTATTTATTTCGTAAAAGCACAAAGATAGATAGAATTGCGCTTCCCATAAAGCCCCTAATCTTAATTATATATTAAAAAATGTGTTATTACCGGCGGGATTTTCTTTCCGCACACGCGCTAGTCCTATTAAAGACATACTCTTTTGTGATTTTTGTTGGCGTTGTATTAATTGTATATGTAACTTCTTAATATAGCTATCCTAATATTCCAGTAAAAATAAAAGCATAATACAATCCAGTTAATATAAAAACGACACCTGCTACCATTCGCATTATTTTTTCAATTTTAGTAATCCTGTTATAGAATATACCAACTTTTCCTGCTGTAAACGCCAGTAAGTAGGTGAAAAGAATTACGGGCAATCCTGTGCCAAATGCAAATACAATAGGCAAATAAAGGCCATCTGCTGATGCCATTGTCATAGGGATCAACATTCCAAAAAACAATGCGCCACTATATGGGCAAAAGGCCAAAGCGAAAACTACTCCTATCATGAAAGAACCTAGAAGTCCTTTGTCCTTAAATTTTTTAGATAGTTTTTCTTGAAAATTCGATTTTCCCAAAAAATTGAGCTTTATAATATTTAGCATTATCAACCCAATTAAAATTAATAAAGAACCTAAATATTTCTCTCCATTCTGATTGAAAAATCGAGCAATATGGAATTTACTTGCACCAAAATATAATATCAAGCCAATTGAAGTATAACTAAAAGCTCTTCCTAAAGAATAAAGTAATCCACTTAAAAACACTTTCCGCTTACTCGAAATATTTTTAGAAATAAAAGCGGTTGCAGTGATATTAGTCGCCAAAGGACACGGACTAATTGCGGTCATGAGTCCGAGTATAAATGCCGACACTATTGGGATATTGTAATTCTCTAAAAGCGATTGTAAAAAATCCATTTAGAGCGTTTTTAATTCCGTGTCTATTTTAGATTTTAGTTCTTTAGAAAAGACTACTTGGTCATTACCATTCACAAAGCCAAAATCAGTTAAATTTAGTTGAGTTTCCTTCCCATTTTTTATCACGTTTAGTATTAAAGCTGTTCCCGATGCCTCGAATTTTTCTGCAATTTTTTCGTTTTCCTTTTTATCTACATTGATAACCTGAAATGTGATTTTAGCATCTTTCAGTTCCTTTGCAAAATATGTATTCAACGTGTATTTCGTATTTGCTTCAATCGCATTACACGTCATACATCTGTGCGTTGAATGAAAATCAAGAACTTCTATTTTTGAAATGGATTTATCTAAAGAAATTGTATTGGTTTTATTTTGACCATTACAAGAGGTAAGTAGTAAACTAATTGCTAAAACAGTAAAAAATTTGATTGTTTTCATTTTAATAGATTTATGAATTATAATATGAGGTTAAATAAATATCCTGATAGGATTATACAAAGAACAACGACACCAAAAAAGATGGCAATGAGTTTAAGTGTCATTATTTTTTTTAATAGCATTGCTTGTGGTAATGACAAACCAACAACGCCCATCATAAAGGCGATTGCTGTTCCTAATGGAATCCCTTTGACTACTAGTACTTGAACCACTGGAAGTATGCCTGAAGCATTAGAGTACATAGGCACAGCCAAAATAGTCGCAATAGGAACAGCAAAAAGGTTGTCTTTATCCATGTATTTTTCAAAAAATCCTTCTGGAATATAGCCGTGCATGAGTCCACCAATTGCGATGCCGACTATAACATAAGGAATAATGCCTTTAAGGATTTTTATGACCTCTGTCCAAATAATTGGTACGCGCTGTTTAATAGTTTGTTTTTCTGCATGAAACAGGTCTTGATCTCTTTGAGCATTTACTAATACTTCTTTAACCCAAGGTGTTAGATAGCGTTCCAATTTAAGATTATGAAGTATAACACCGGATATTGTTCCCAATATTATACCACTAACCACATAGATTATTGTTGTTTTTAAACCAAACAAGCCTATAAAAAGCCCAATTGCCACTTCATTGACCAAAGGCGAAGTAATTAAAAAAGAAAAGGTTACCCCTAATGGAATTCCACCTCTCACAAAACCTATAAATAGAGGCACTGATGAACAAGAGCAAAAAGGTGTTACCACACCAAAAAGACTTGCCATAAGGTATTCTAGTCCGAATAATTTATGTCTTGATAGATAATTTTTAACCTTGTCTATAGGAAAGTAACTATTGACGATTCCCATAAAAAAGATGACGACAAAAAGTAATATTAGAATCTTTGTGGTGTCATAAATAAAGAAATTTAAGGCTTCGGCTAAATGTTGTCCTTTGTTTAAATTAAAGACATCATAAACCAACCAATCTACTATACTTTGTATCCAATCAAACATTTCCTATGGTCCTAATAGTCCCTGAAATAGAACTAGACAATTTTACAGTATTATAAATCGTACCAAACTTTTCAATATTCTTGTTAAGTAAGTCTGAATTAAGCTTTTTATCGTGGGTATAAATTGTCAAATCGTAAACAATATTATCCATCCTTGGCGGATTTTCGAGACGTGTCGCATTCACTTCAAGTGTGGCTTTTGTATAGGTAAATTTCATCATACCCGAAAAACGTTCAACATTTTTAAGAATACAGGCAGCAAAAGAACTCAAGAATAATTCCGCAGGATTGGGCAAGGTTTCGGCAGTTTTTGAAGTTGTACCAAAATCTAGATTTGATTGTTTTATATGAACAACGGCATCGTTATTTGAAATAGACGAAGCCTTGATTTGATAATCCATAGTCGGTATGTATTAGTTTAAAAGAGCCAAGACTTCATCTTTTGAAGGCACTCTCCCTTTTATCGTAATTAGATCATCTATTACCAAAGCTGGTGTGATCATGATATTGAACTTCATAATTTCCATTATATCCTCAACTTTTTCAATAGTAGCATCAACATCATTTTCTGAAACCACATCTTTGACAACACCAGTCATGGATTTGCATTTTGGACATCCTGTTCCTAAAATTTTAATTACTTTGGTCATAATATTTATATTTGTTTATTGCCAATAGACAATATGTCTATTAAAAATATCAATGAGAAAATTGTCAAAATAATGTTTTACCAGTTTTCTTGATTGATAACATACTTTATTTTTGGCAGTTGTAATTCTTCTTTAATAAAACCTGCCTTTTTTTATTCTTTTAAATGGTGTGAAACCGTTGATTGAGAAATCGCCAATACACCTACCAAATCTCTGATGAAACAATACGATTGATTTTCAAGGTTTACTAAAATGGAAACACCAGAAGGATGCCCTAAAGCTTTTGCAAAATTTGCCAATACTTTAATATCTTCCTTATATGCTTTACACTCTAAACTTCTTCTTATATTTCTTATTGTAAATTTACGATAGGTTCTTAGGTTGAAAAGTGACTTTTATCACTTTATAAAGATTTTTTGTAGGTGGGAAGAAACAGTTCTTTTATTTATTTGTGTTGTTTTTTTGACGTTGAGTTTTCAGATTGTGGGCAATGCCACATGATATAAGCCCGTTTTAATAACTTATATGAGACATCGAACAATGTGCGTTGATTTTCCTAGCTAATCAAGAAATATTCTTAGTCATCAGTTCGTAACATTTAAAACAATTATCTATAACTTTACCAACATCATTCCAGTTATATAATCCATGACAAAAATATTACTCCTCTCAGATACGCATAGTTATATTGACGACGACATTTTAAAATACGTAAAACAAGCTGATGAAGTTTGGCACGCAGGAGATATTGGCGATTTAAAGGTTACTGATGCCATAAAAGGACTAAAACCTTTACGCGGTGTTTATGGTAATATTGATGATGATAAAGTACGTTTAGAATTCCCAGAGCATAACCGGTTTATTTGTGAAGATGTTGATGTTTGGATTACACACATTGGCGGTTACCCACCAAAATATAATAGTAGAGTTTATGAAGGCATTAAGCAAAACCCTCCAAGACTTTTTATTTGTGGGCATTCTCACATTTTAAAGGTGATGCCTGATAAAAAACTAAACTTAATACACATGAATCCTGGAGCTGTTGGCAAACACGGATTTCATAAAGTAAGAACCATGCTTCGGTTTACCATTGACGGAAAAAAAATTGATAATTTAGAGGTTATTGAGTTTCCTGTAAGGCATCCAAAAACTAATTCCTAACAGTCTCTTTTCAAAATAAACAGTAACACTATCTAACACAGAAACGTTACTTAGTAGTCAGGTGCGTTAGGGATTGAAGCGGCATCCTTTTTTTAAACTAACTAACACAAAATTAGCTTTCAAGTAAATAATAAACAGGTAGCCACGTCGCACACTCCTCGCTATGACGTTTAAAAAAGATATAGCGGAAAGCCTGACCCGATAGGGTAACGCCAAAAACTAAAAAAACGCTGCGAATTTGATTGATAAATTGTAAATTTGCAACCTTATTAAAAAAAACAGTAAACATTATTATTTATGAGTCAAGTAAAAGAAAATGATACGGTAAAAGTACACTACACAGGAAAACTAAGCAATGGTCAAGTTTTTGATAGCTCGGTAGACAGAGAACCATTGGAAGTAACTTTAGGTCAAGGTATGCTTATTCCTGGTTTTGAAAAAGGTATTATGACTATGGAATTAAACGAGAAAAAAACAATTAACATCCCTGTTGCTGAAGCTTATGGCGACGTGCAAAAAGAATTGTTATACGAAGTAAAGAAAGAACAACTTCCACAAGATATGAAGCCAGAAGTAGGAATGGGACTAGCATCGAAAGGTGAAGATGGAAGAGAAGTACAATTTCGTATCGCTGAAGTTAACGAAGATCATATTATTGCTGATGCCAATCATCCATTAGCTGGACAGGATTTAACTTTTGACTTAGAGCTTGTTGAAATAAAATAGCAATTCGTTTTATTAAAAATTTTAAAAGTCTGGATATACTCCAGGCTTTTTTTGTGTCATTTTTTTTAAATGAGTTTATTTAAAATAAATAACCGTCGGATTAAACATAAAGGTCATTAACTTGAGATCCCGATATCAATCGGGGCTCGTTCAACTACGTATTTTAAATACATTGCTACACCTTTTTCAAAATAGAGTTTCACTAATAAAAAAACCCAAAGCTTTCACCTTGGGTTTCACACTAATACTAAGATATTAGGTTTATCGTAACCTATCAACAGATTTTACAAGTTCTTCATCCTTCTTGATGGCCTTATTAGCTAAAGCCAATAACACGATAGAAACAATAGGGAGAAGCATCCCAATACCTTTCTCAGAAACCGCCGTCTCTCCAGATACATTTAGTGATTGATACACGAAAAATCCTAGTAAAATAAAGTTTAATATGATGTTAAGTCGCCCCATAACAAATTGAGACTTCCTGTTTTTATACATAAAAATCGTTACTACAGACAATACTGCTGAACCCAGAAATAATCCCAAATAAAGCACGTCGTCTTTTACATATACATTTACACCTTCATTAGTAATCCATAAATGAAATACAAAAATGAGTCCCGCTGAAATTCCAGCAGCTAATAAAAGGTATATAGTTTGTATACGTTGTAACATAATAATTTAAAAACTAGACCGCAAAAATACTAGAATTATTGCTAAAAATTAAAATAAAGTCGTATAATTGCAGTAATAATTTACAACAACCGCACATACAAGCGGTTAATTCTTCAAGATTCAAAAATCATTTTTCAGAATAACTCAAGTTAGTATTCAAATAAAATATTCAATTAAACATCAATGTTTGAAATTTCACAATTAAAAGAAAAAAAACTCACTGATTTACAGGAGATTGCTAAAAAATTGAACGTTCCTAAATACCGTTCAATGAAAAAATTAGATTTAGTATACCAAATACTCGATCAACAAGCTGCTGACCCAAAAGCAGTAAAAGCTGTCGTAGCTCCAGAACCTTCTTCAGAAACAAAAACTCAAACACCACCTGCTAGAAAACCTAGACAGCGTGTTCAAAAACCTGCAAGAAACGAGCAACAACAAAATAGCGATAAGGCACAAGATAACAAACCGGAAGTTGAAGCAGTGCCAATAGCAGAATCGACTCAAAAAACTGAAGCAACACCAAACGTTGTTGTTCCTCAAAATAAAGAAGAAAAAAAGCCGGTACATAAGCCAAATCCAAGACCGCGCAATGATAACCAGAAAAAACCGAATCCAAGACCTGACAACAATCCAAACAAAAATCAGCATAAAAACCAGAAAAGTGGTAATGTTGATAAGGGTAATAAAGATACCAGAAACCGTTATCGTGACCCTGATTTTGAGTTTGATGCCATTATTGAAAGCGAAGGCGTTTTAGATGTCATGCAAGATGGTTATGGATTTTTACGCTCATCAGATTACAATTATTTATCATCACCAGATGATATCTATGTATCGCAATCACAAATTAGATTATTTGGTTTAAAAGTTGGGGATACTGTTTTAGGACAAGTGCGCCCGCCAAAAGAAGGCGAAAAATATTTCCCTTTAATTAAAGTGAGTCAAATTAATGGTCAGAATCCAAATGTTGTTAGAGACCGCGTGTCTTTTGAACATTTAACACCATTATTTCCTCAAGAAAAATTTAATTTAGCAGGGCGTCAAAGCACCATCTCTACTAGAATTATGGATTTGTTCTCGCCTATTGGAAAAGGACAACGTGGTATGATTGTATCGCAACCAAAAACTGGTAAAACGATGTTACTAAAAGATGTCGCTAATGCTATTGCAGCAAACCATCCAGAGGTTTATCAAATGATTTTATTAATTGATGAACGTCCTGAAGAGGTAACCGATATGCAACGTAACGTTCGTGGTGAAGTTATTGCTTCAACCTTTGATAAAGAGGCTCACGAGCATGTTAAAATTGCAAATATTGTTCTTGAAAAAGCCAAACGTTTAGTAGAATGCGGACATGATGTGGTGATTCTTTTAGACTCTATCACGCGTTTAGCAAGAGCTTACAATAGCGTTCAACCTGCATCTGGTAAAATATTAAGTGGTGGTGTTGATGCCAACGCATTACACAAACCAAAACGTTTCTTTGGTGCAGCTCGTAATATTGAAAATGGAGGTTCGCTTACCATTATTGCTACAGCACTTACAGAAACAGGTTCTAAAATGGACGAAGTAATTTTCGAAGAATTTAAAGGAACGGGTAATATGGAACTTCAGTTAGATAGAAAAATATCTAACCGTAGAATTTTCCCTGCTATCGATCTTACATCTTCAAGTACGCGTCGTGACGATATTTTATTAGACAAAGTTACTATTCAACGTATGTGGGTGATGCGCAAGTACCTTGCAGATATGAATCCTGTTGAAGCCATGGAATTCATTAACGAACGTTTCAAGCAAACTAGAAACAACGAAGAGTTTTTAATTTCTATGAATGGTTAATTAGAAGTAAAAATTTTATTCCGCCATCGCGGAAATCTATATAACTAACTCAAACTAAAAAAGCCTTGACATATATGTCAAGGCTTTTTTTATATATTTTTAAAAAATTTTTGAAATATTTAATTATTCAAAAGATCCCTATATTCTTTTAAGTCAGCAATATTTGCTTTGTTGTTAAGATTTCTTATTAGAGATATTAAATACTTAAGACTTTCTATTGGAGACTCCTCATTACTTGCTTCAATAGAACCATCTTCTTCTATGGGCTCATCATCAAGCATAGGTATTAGGAATGCATCGTTTTCTTCTATATGCTCATAGGTTAGCCTAAGCACTTTTACTACTAAAGGAATTTGCTCTTCTAAAGCATACGTTCTTAATTCCTTGATGTCATCGATTAAAACATCTGTATTAATACCTGTCTTATCAAGGTCTTTAAGAATTTTATCGATTACTTTTATTGCTTTTTTATTTTCCAATGGTGTAGATTATATAAATAATTAACTTCTTATAGTTGCAAATTTATATTATTAAAAGACAAATACAGTTGTTTTTTTACAATTTTGTTTCTTAAACTTGAACAATTATAATAATTCCTTTTAACATTAAAATTATTTAATGTTAAAACAAAAAAAGCCTCTCATTTCTGAGAAGCTTTTATATATTTTAAAACTTAAAATCTAATTAAAGTGCAGCAACGTGTTTCGCTAAACCAGATTTCAGGTTAGCTGCTTTGTTAGCATGAATAACATTTTTCTTTGCTAATCTGTCTAACATAGAAATAATTGAAGGAAACATTGTTTCAGCTTCTTTCTTATCAGTTAACTCACGTAATTTTTTAATAGCATTACGAGTTGTTTTATGCTGATATTTGTTAGTTAAGCGTTTTGCTTCGTTACTTCTAATTCTCTTTAATGCTGACTTGTGATTTGCCATTTTGTTTTTTTCTTAATTTTTAATTGTAGCCCGTAGGGGAATCGAACCCCTCTTACATGGATGAAAACCATGCGTCCTAGCCGATAGACGAACGGGCCCTTTGTTTCAAGTGTGCAAATATAAATACTAAAATCTATACTCACAATATCTTTCAAATAACTTACAACGTTTCCATTGCGGATGCAAAAATACAACTATTTTTAAATGTTGCAAGAGGTAAATAATATTTTTTTAAAAAAAATTATTTTAACCTCAATTTTTAGATGAATTAATAGGCCTTTGCAAACAATACTCTACGTTTTGAAGGTTTTCCTGAATACACACAAACACCTGCTTCAACCTCCCCTTCTAAAGGAATACACCTAATAGTGGCCTTGGTAAGGGTTTTAATTTTCTCTTCTGTTTCATTAGTACCATCCCAATGCGCCGAAATAAAACCAGTTTTAGTTTCTAAAACAGATTTAAATTCATCAAAAGTATCCACTTCTGAAATATGTTCATTTCTAAAATCTAAAGCTTTCTTAAATAAAGACTCTTGAATCTCTTTTAGTAACGCTTCTATTTTTTCGTTCAAACTATCAAGAGAAACAACTTCTTTCGTTAAGGTATCTCGCCTTGCGATTTCAACAGTACCGTTAGCTAAATCCCTAGCTCCAATAGCGATTCGTAATGGCACGCCTTGTAATTCGTGTTGCGCAAATTTAGCACCTGGTCTGCGAGTCGTTCTATTATCATACTTCACCGTAATATTTTTTCCTCGTAAATCACTTAAAATCCCATTAGCGACTTCAGTAATGGCATTTAAATCGTCTTCACTTTTATATATAGGAACAATCACCACTTGATTTGGTGCTAAGCTTGGTGGTAATACTAATCCATGATCATCACTATGTGTCATAATTAAGGCTCCCATTAAACGTGTAGAAACACCCCAAGATGTTGCCCAAACATAATCCTGTTTACCTTCTTTATTAGCAAATTTAACATCAAACGCCTTAGCAAAATTCTGACCTAAAAAATGCGATGTTCCAGCTTGTAACGCTTTTCCATCTTGCATTAAAGCTTCAATGCAATAGGTTTCTTCAGCTCCAGCAAATCGCTCACTTTCTGTTTTTAATCCTTGAATTACAGGCATAGCCATGAATTTTTCAGCAAAGGTCGCATACACATTATTCATTAATTCAGCCTCAGCCAAAGCTTCTTTTTTAGTTTCATGAGCGGTATGTCCTTCTTGCCATAAAAACTCGGCAGTACGCAAAAACAAACGCGTACGCATTTCCCAACGTACTACATTAGCCCATTGGTTTATTAAAAGTGGTAAATCTCTGTATGATTGAACCCATCCTCTAAAAGTATTCCAAATAATAGCTTCACTGGTTGGTCTTACAATAAGTTCTTCTTCCAACTTTGCTTCTGGGTCTACTCTTAACTTTCCTGGTTTATCTGGGTCGTTTTGCAACCTGTAATGTGTAACGATAGCACATTCTTTGGCGAAACCTTCAGCATTTTTTTCTTCAGCTTCAAACAAACTTTTAGGCACAAATAATGGGAAATAGGCATTTTCATGTCCTGTTTCTTTAAACATTTTATCTAATTCTGCCTGCATTTTTTCCCAAATTGCATAACCATAAGGCTTGATTACCATACATCCTCTAACCGCGGAATTCTCTGCTAGATCTGCTTTAACAACCAATTCATTATACCATTTTGAATAATCTTCTGCTCTACTCGTAAGTTTTTTGCTCATATTTTTGTTTTGGCACAAATATTGTATCTATTAGAAATATAAAATAGTTCAGCAAAACTAACTATTTTTGTTATGTTCAACAATAAAATTATAGAGATATGCAATTTAACAACTACCTAAAAAGAAAAATGCCAATTTTAGCCCTTCTTGGTTTACTATTTGGCTTGGCATCATGTGGTTCTTATCAATACGTTGGTGTAGACAGTGATGGCATTTATGGTGGCACACCAGTAACTCAAAATACTGAGGCCGTTGTTGAAGTGCCTAACGAATCTAATAGCAACTATTATAAGGACTACTTTAAAACAAAATCTATAGAATCTGAAAGCTATAATGCCGAGGAGGCCATTTTTACAGATATTGATACTTATGAAAGTTCTAGTTATGTTGAAAACGATACTATTCCTAATAATTATCAAGGTTATGCAGGATGGGGTCAAGACAGTAATAACATTACTATTAATTACATCGACAATGGCTGGAACAACTGGGGCTGGAACGGTGGTTTTGGTTGGGGCTTGAATGGATGGAATAATTGGGGCTGGAACAACTGGGGTTGGAACGGTGGTTTTGGCGGTGGATTTTATAGCGGTTGGAATAACCCATTTTGGGGCTCTCCCTTTTATGGTGGTGGATTTTATGGTGGTTGGGCTTTTAACAATGGCTGGGGTAATAATAGAGGATACTACAACAGAAGTTTCTACAATAATAGAGGGTATTACAATAGCAGAAGAGGTCTTTCATATAGCGCTAGCAGAAGAGGTAGTTACACTGCCAATTCTAGAGGAACTAATTTAAGCAGACGCAGCTCTGTAAGCTCACAAAGTAGAGGTGCTACATCAAAATATAATACAACAAGAAGAAGTAGTGTTGCTAGAAATTCTACTTCAGGCACAACCAATAGAAGGGTTTATAATCCTAACGGAACACGCACATCTTCTGATGTTACAAGAAGATCTGCAGTAACAAGAACACCGTCTACAAATTCAACGACAAGATCTTCAACGGCAAGAAGAAGCTCAAGTTCTAAATACAGACAGCCAACAAGAAGTAATTCGGGTTCTAGTACTTCTAGAAGATCGTCCTCTTCAAACAATAAAAGTTACTCACCAAGCAGAAGTTCTTCTAGTTCAAAATCGAGCTCTTCATCATCTAGATCATCAAGCAGCAGCAGAAGCTCTAGTAGTGGTTCAAGATCTTCAAGTAGCAGAAGACGTTAATCTTATTTAAATAGAAAAAAATATTCAATATAATATGAGCCATAGTATTATTTTCTAAATGATTAATAACACCTGGCTACTAAAAAGATAAAAATATGCAGATAAAAAAGTTAAATTTACTAGTCATTGGTTTACTATCTATGTCTACAATTTACGGGCAAGATATAAGCGATGCCGTTAGATTTTCACAAAGTGAAATTCAAGGAACCGCTCGTTTTAGAGCATTAAGTGGTGCTTTTGGCGCCTTAGGTGGCGATATGAGCGCAGTTGCTATAAATCCGGCTGGCTCTGCTATTTTTAGTAGAAGTCATGCATCGTTTTCTGGATCAAATATTAATGCGAAAAACGATACGAACTATTTTGATGGTTTAACCAATTCGAGTGTTTCTAATTTTGATATTAATCAAGGTGGTGCTGCATTTGTTTTTACTAATAGCAATTCTAATTCGCCTTGGAAAAAATTTACATTAGGGATCGCTTACGACAGGACCAATAATTATGAAGATGCATGGAACGCTGTTGGTAGAAATACCAATAACCAATCTATAGATCTTTATTTCTTAAGTTATGCTGACGGTGTGAGACTAGGCGACATTTCTTTGTTAGATGGTGAGTTTATAGAAGACGCGTATTCAGATATAGGAAGTGTATTTGGTTTTGGACATCAACAAGCTTTCTTAGGGTATCAAGCTTTTATTCTTGAACCTGATGCAAATAACGATGATAATACAACGTATTTCTCCAATTTGGCAGATGGAACTTTTGATCATGATTATTTATATTCTAGCACGGGGTATAACGGAAAAATTTCATTTAACCTCGCCACTCAGTATGAAGATAATTTATATTTAGGAATTAACTTAAATTCACATTTTATCGATTACCAACGCAGCACATCTTTTCTTGAAGACAATTCAAATGGAGCCTTAATCACTGCTATTGATTTTGAAAATAACTTATCTACAACAGGTAATGGGTTTTCATTTCAACTTGGTGGTATCCTGAAATTATCTCAAGAATTTAGAGTTGGATTAACTTATGATTCTCCAACCTGGTACACTATAGAAGAGGAAACAACGCAATTTATCGATTCAAATGAAGCAGATTCAGATATTCGTTTTATAGGTGATATTATCAATATTTATCCTCAATACAAACTAAAAACACCTTCAAAAATAACAGGAAGTTTAGCTTATGTCTTTGCGAAACAAGGACTGATAAGTTTCGATTATTCCAAAAAGGACTATGGAAATACTGAGTTTACACCCAATAGAGATTATAATGATTTAAACAATGCTATAAGTAATGTTTTAACCGATGCTTCAACCTACCGTTTTGGTGGTGAGTACAAGCATAAGCAATTCGCTTTTAGAGGTGGTTACCGTTTTGAAGAAAGCCCTTATACTGATGGTTTAACCGTTGGAGATTTAACAGGGTATTCTTTAGGTCTTGGGTATAACTTTGGTAATACCAAGCTAGATGTTACTTATGACAAATGGGAACGCACTGATGCTACCCCGCTTTATAATGTTGGGCTTACTGATACAGCTAGTATTGATAGACAAAACTCTAATATTACATTATCTTTGAGTTTCAATATTTAATCATCATTTAAAAATAATTCTAAAAGCTTGAACATATGTTCAAGCTTTTTTATTTATGAAATCATTTTGAATGGGGAGCCTAAATCGGTTTTCCGCTTTCGCGAGAATGACAAATTCAATTAAAACCTCCAATTGAAAAATCGAGGAATTCTTTAATAATTAATTTTTGCAAACAAAAAGGGTAACAAAAAAAGTGAAATGCTTATCTTTGCAAACTAATATTTGACATATATCTCATGGCTTTTGATAGTAACATAGAGGATTTTGATGCATTAGGAAATGAGCATATTGGTACATCTGAAAATACACCAATGCGTCATGATGCCTTTAAATTAAATAACGAGGAAAAGATAGAC
>Ga0102885_1000077_pt1 | contig 18922 bp, 14 predicted proteins | sample Colrivmeta1550B3_FD_84498 | JGI IMG/M metagenome (GOLD analysis project Ga0102885, IMG submission 84498) | Estuarine microbial communities from the Columbia River estuary - metaG 1550B-3 | ecosystem: Environmental > Aquatic > Marine > Intertidal zone > Estuary | place: USA: Columbia River...
ACTCTGATTTATAGCTGTAATACGCCCCACTAGGCTTTATAATTACAAAACTACCACAGTTGAAATGTAACGGGAAAAATAAATTTTCTATTGTTTGATTGTGGTCCAAATACCAATCCACACTTTTTTTGGATTGGTGGAGTCCAGTAGTGTTTTTGTAAACAAAATAAGCCGCATAATGTGCTGTTTTTTCTATTTGTTTTTTACTTGATCTGTGTTTTTTTTCAACAAAAGAGCTGTTGCCACTGCTGTTGCATGGGTCCTCGCCTGGGTAATACTGGATCACAATACCTTGTTGGGGGTTTAATTTTTTTGAACTAGAAATTTCATAGCCAAGGCGCAGATTTTTAAGCTCTTTTTTAGAGAGTACGCCAGTGATTTCTCGTTTCATTTTCACAAAAACCTCTAGAGAGTCACTTTGGTAAGAAAGCAAAAGGTGGCTTTCCTTTTCTATTTTATTGTACTGAGTTTCAGATATTTTTTGCAACTCTGTTCCTAAATATAATTTGGGCTTTTGACCATTGCAAAGCGAGAACATAATAAGGCAAAACCCTAAAAAAAACTTTTTTCTATAATCCATTTCTAGTTAGTAAACCTTTTGTCTACCTCCATTACAGTTTTACAATTGTTGCAGGTTCTTAAATCTTCACTGCCATAAAAGTCTTTAAAATGTTTAAAAAAGTCTACTTCTACATCATTTAAGGGGAAGTATACTTCGTGTAGTTTTTCATTGCAAGATTCGCAAAACCAAAGCAAACCGTCATTGACGTTTAATTTTTTTCTGTTGCGCTCTATCACAAGCCCTATAGAGTTCTCGCCACGCACAGGAGAGTGGGGCACTTTGGCCGGATGCAGATACATATCTCCAGGACCAAGTTCCATTGTTTTTTTAACACCATCTTCTTGTATATGAACCTGAATGTTACCCTCTAACTGATAAAATAACTCTTCTGTTTCATTGTAGTGATAATCTTTACGAGCATTGGGTCCTCCAACAATCATGACAATATAATCTCCAGCTTCTTTGTATAGATTTTTGTTTCCTACAGGCGGCTTTAGTAACGCTCTGTTGTCTTTAATCCACTGATTTAAATTAAACGGTTTTTGAATTGCCATGGCTACAGTTTTTTGTTATACTATAAAAGTACATCAAATTTACAATGTAAAAAACAGGGAGGCTCTTTTTTAGAATGTATGCAAAAAAAAACTCCAACTAGTAGCTTTGGGGCGGCTATGGGTTGGAGTATCAAACAATAAACAAGTAGGTATTATATTTTGTAAAATAGTTGGGTGAAATAATATGTTCCGTTAGCGTTTGGCATAATGCCAAAACCTGAGTGTGTGTAATCTCCCTCTATGTTTCTTTTGTGTGTTGGGCTATTAAGCCAGGCTCTTACAACACTTTGTCCATCTTGGTAACCAAAAGCTACGTTTTCTCCCACTCTTTGGGCACCTTGATAGGTAAGTGCCTGCTCTCGGTAGTGAAAATTATCATGGTTCATATTTTCAACAGCAATCATGTATTTTGTATGCTCTACGGCATACGCTGATCCATGTTGTTGATCTACCTCAATTGGGTTAAGACCTATAGAGCTTCTGTGCTGATTAATATAGTATGTAATTTCTTCTGCCATTTCCCAGTTTGTTTCTTTTGCAAGATTTAGATCAATGGTGTAATCTTCGATTATTTCTGTGGCCATGTCTTCTTTACTGCAAGAAGCAAATGACATTAAAAAAACCATAGCAAGTAGGCTAAGTTTAATAGGTTTCATAATTTGGGGTCATCAAATTTGGGGCATGATGATGATTCAAATATAAAACTTTATGCAATACAAAAACACTTTAACTGATATTTATCGCACTTAATCGTATTTATTGATGTTTTTTTAAAACAACTAATACCTAAATAATCCTCAAAACCCGCTTTAATAAAGGGTTTGTTGATAAAAAGTTAAAAATTAAAAAAAATTAATTTTTCTCTATTTTTTATGCATTTAATCGTGTTTATGTTGCATTTAATCGTGTTTATTAGGCAAAAAAAGAGTCAAAAACGTCAATTTCTGTATCTGTAAACAAAAAAATCGATGAACTGCATCATTTTTTCTTTGAAATATTGGTTTATAAGGTAAAGGAGTTATTGTATGGTAAATAAGATGCTTATTTTAGTAGCATGAGAATTATTTTTTTGTTTTTACTAACACTAGTATTAATAGCTTGTCAGCAATCTCCAAATCAAACACTTTCCTTAAATGGTAGTGATTGGCAATTTCAAGGAGTAGACTCTCAAAGTTGGCAACCAGCTAAGGTTCCTGGAAGCGTTCAGTCAGACCTACTAAGGCTGGGCAAAATTCCAAATCCTTTTTTACTCAATAACCAAGACAGTATTCAGTGGGTGTCTGAAAAAGATTGGAGTTATAAAAAAACCTTTAATATTTCTTCTTCACTTTTAAAAACAAAGCAGCATATCCTTAAATTTGGTGGCTTAGACACCTATGCAAAGGTGGTACTAAATGGCCATCTTATTCTACAAACCAATAATGCATTTAACCCCTATGAATTTAATGTAACCGAAATTTTACAACTTCAAAACACCTTAGAGGTAACCTTATATAGTCCAGATGCTATAGAAGCTAAGGCCGCATTAAAATTAGGCTATACCCTCCCCGAAGGCCCAAGAGTGTTTTCTCGCAAACCACAATTTCAGTACGGTTGGGATTGGGGTCCAAAGATCAAAACCATGGGTATTTGGCGCGATGTATCATTAGTGTCTTACAGTCTAGCAAGACTTGAGGATGTCTATATTAAAACCCAAGAAATAACAACTTCTCAGGCATTGGTAGAGGCAAACATTGAGGTGATGTCTTTTGAGGCAGATACACGCTGTGTTATAGAGCTTGTAAATAATACCACAGGAGAAATACATTCAAAACCCATAACAACACTTATAGGTACAAATAATTACAGCATTCCATTTTCTATAAAAACTCCAAAACTCTGGTGGACACACAATCTTGGCACTCCCTTTTTATATGATTTTACAATACACCTTAAAAAAGACAATACAATTCTAGAAACCCTTCACAAAAAAGTAGGCATCAGGACCATACAGCTCGTTACAGAAAAAGACAGCCTTGGAGAAAGCTTCTATTTTAAACTTAACGGTAAGCCTATTTACTTAAAAGGGGCAAATTATATTCCGCAAAACATATTTCTCTCCCAGGTGCAGCCCAAGGACCGCGTGAAATTACTGGACGACGCTCTCCAGGCAAACATGAATATGCTGCGCGTTTGGGGCGGCGGGGTGTATGAAGATGACTTGTTTTATGACCTATGTGATGAAAAAGGGATCTTAGTTTGGCAAGATTTTATGTTTGCGTGCGCAATGTATCCTGGAGATAAAGAATTTTTAACCAATGTTAAAAATGAGGCCATTGCCAATGTAAAAAGGCTAAGACAACACCCAAGTATTGCCCTTTATTGTGGGAATAACGAAAACAGCGAAGGCTGGCAACGTTGGGGTTGGCAAGCAGATAAAACCCAAGCTCAAAAAGAAGAAATTTGGAACAGTTATCAAGCGGTTTTTAATGGTATTTTACCCAAAGTAGTAGACAGCTTACATGGGAGTATTTCATATTGGGAAAGCTCTCCCAAGTTTGGCAGGGGAGATAAACGGTATCAGTTTCAAGGAGATGCGCATGATTGGTGGGTCTGGCATGATGGCTATCCCTTTGAGCATTTTGAGCAGGAGGTACCTAGATTTATGAGCGAATTTGGGTTCCAGTCTTATCCGGGATATCAGGCTATCAAGTATTTCACCCAAGAGGATACCATCGATCTTTCTCATCCAAGTTTTAAAAGCCATCAAAAGCATTCTAGAGGTTTTGCCATCATTAAGCAGTACATGGAAAGAGATTTTCCAGTGCCAACAAACCCTGAAGATTACATATACGTGAGTCAATTATTACAGGCTTATGGCATAACCAAAGGCATCAAAGCGCATCGCGGAGCAAAGCCATACAATATGGGGACTTTATACTGGCAACTTAATGATTGCTGGCCTGCAGTTTCTTGGTCCAGCATTGATGGTTTAGGAAACTGGAAAGCTTTGCATTACAAGGTAAAACAAGCTTTTGAAAATAGAATAATCATCCCTTTTGAGCAAAACAGCCTATTAAAAATTAAAGTGGTAGATGATGGCCCCATTACTTTAGGGCAGCCAATGCACGTTGAGTTTTATGATTTTAAAGGAAATATCCTGCACCAAACACCCACAAAATCTGTGCGAACCTTTAATGAGAAAAACCAAGTAGTCTATCAGGTAGATTTAAGTGAGATTGAGTTTGACCCAAAACAGACCTACGCAAAGATTTTATTTGGGGAAACTCAAGGGGTACATTATTTTGCAAAACCAAAAGATTTAGCCCTAGGCGAGGAGGGTTTTGACATGAAGACCAATGTAGTTTCTCAAGGTCTTGAAATTTCACTTAAGGCTACAACACTGCAAAAAAATGTATTTTTATATACAAACACTCCAGGGCACTTTACAGACAACTTTTTTGATTTGTTGCCTGGCCAGGAAAAGAAAATCATTTTTTTAACCAAAGATCCACAATCCACAATACTACAATTTAAAACCCTCAATGCACTATAGTACCAACACAAGCCGCTTTTATAGCCTCCCTTTATTTTTACTATTGGGGCTTTTTATTTTGACCAATAGTTGTGCTCCCAAAAAGAGTAAACAACTTCTAGTTACTCAGGCTAACATTATTCCAGCCCCCCAACAACTAAAAATAAGTGGCGGTAATTTCACCTTAACTAAAACAAGTACACTCTTTGCAATCCCAGAATTTAAAACAGCCTCAAATTTCTTAAAAGTATTCCTTTTTAATGGTGCTGGAATTGATCTAATTTCTGCTCCACAAACTGCCGCAACTATTGTAATTATTAAAGACACTTTGTTGCCAAAAGAAGGGTATACACTCACTATTTCTAAAAAACGCATTACTATTAAAGCCTCAGACGGCGCGGGCGCTTTTTATGCAATTCAGAGTTTGCGCCATATACTACCTCCAGATGTAGAACAAGAACACACATCTGGAGTTGACACTATAACGATTCCTTGTTTAGAAATTAAAGATGCCCCTATGTTTACATATCGCGGTATGCATCTTGACGTATCCCGCCATTACTTCCCAAAGGAGTTTATTAAACAATATATCGCTGAGTTGGCGGCCTTAAAAATGAACACCTTTCATTGGCATCTAACAGATGATCAGGGGTGGCGTATAGAAATAAAACAATATCCAGATCTCACCAGTAAAGGAGCCTATCGGGAAGAAACATTAATAGGGCATTATAACGACACACCTCAACGCTTTGACGGCAAGCCCTATGGCGGGTTTTACACCCAACAAGAGGTTAAAGAAATTGTTGCCTTTGCCAAAGAACATCATGTAACTATAATTCCAGAAATTGAACTTCCTGGACATGCCCAGGCTGCTATTCATGCCTACCCAGATTTAGGATGTACTAAAGAGCAAGTTGCAGTGGCAACAAAATGGGGCGTGTTTGAAAACATATATTGCCCAAAGCCAGAGACCTTTACTTTTCTTAAAGATGTACTAGATGAGGTGATGGAATTATTTCCTGGAGCGTATATCCATATTGGAGGCGATGAGGCCCCTAAAACAAACTGGAAGGCCTGCCCTAATTGTCAAAAACTCATTAGAGAAAAAAACCTTATAAATGAGCACGGTTTGCAAAGCTATTTTATAACAGAAATAGAAAAGCATATTAATTCTAAAGGCAAGAAAATTATTGGTTGGGATGAAATTTTGGAAGGCGGTCTAGCTCCAAATGCTACTGTGATGTCTTGGAGAGGAACCCAAGGAGCTGTTGATGCTGCAAAGCAAGGTCATGATGTAATTTTAACGCCAACCTCACATGCCTATTTTGATTATTACCAGGCCACCCACCAAGATGAACCTACTGCCATTGGCGGCTATCTACCTTTAAAAAAGGTGTTTGGCTTTAACCCTATCCCTGTAGCGTTGCAAAATACAGATGCCGCAACACATGTCTTAGGCGCCCAAGGGAATCTCTGGACCGAATACATGGCCACCCAAGATCAAGTTGAGTACATGACATTTCCTAGAATTTTTGCCATGAGTGAGGTTCTTTGGAAGGGCCCAACCAATGATTTAGAGAAGGATTATATTAATTTCTTATCAAGATTAGAGCCTCATTTACAGCGTTTAGATACCAAACATATAAACTACGGAAATCACCTCTATGATCTAGAAGGAGGGGTTTTAAAAAATCAAGGTGTAGTATCTTATGCACTTACCACACCAACCCAAGGCAAAGAAATTAAGTACCGTATTAACACGCAAGAGGAGCAAACTTATGAGGCACCCTTTGGTATTTCACAAGATGCAATTATTACTGGGCAAGTATACAAAGAGGGGAAAATAGTTGGAAGAGCTTTTACAGATACCATTGTATACCATAAGGCAATTACAGCAACAGTGGCCGTAAATGTAGCCCCACACCCCTCTTATAGCGCAGGAGGAACCCCTGCTCTTATTAATGGAATCTCTGGAAGCAATACACGCTTTGGAGATAAAGAGTGGCTAGGCTTTTGGGGAGAGGATTTGGAGATTACCATCAGCTTTGCAAACCCCACAAAAATTTCTAAAATAAGCACACGTTTTTACAATGCCAATGGGCAGTGGCTGTATGCTCCTAAAGAAATTGAAATCCAGACCGATTATGGGCTATTGCCAAAGGTTAATCTACCAAGTACCAATCAAACCATTTTGGATGTAAACCTTAAGGTAGGGGTTACTACTTCTTTTATTAAAATTTCGGTTCCTAGCTACGGCATTATCCCGGATGGCCTGCAGGGCGCTGGAAATAAAGCATGGACCTTTATTGACGAGATTGTGGTAGAGTAATTACTGCTTATGCACGATTGTAGAGGAGGCTTGGTCCAAACACATTACCGTTAAATCTGCAATATTTACGTGAGGGGGTCTTGTGATAGCAAAGTAGATAACATCTGCAATGTCCTGAGGCTGTAATGGCGTGAAGTTTTGATATACCTTACTTGCCCGCTGAGTATCTCCTTTAAAGCGTACTTCGCTAAACTCGGTTTCTACTAGTCCTGGATTTATAGCCCCTACTTTAATACCTTTCCCATTAAGATCTAGACGCATGCCTTGATTTATAGCATCTACGGCATATTTGCTGGCGCAATACACATTGCCATTTGGATATACTTCTTTTCCAGCTGTAGATCCAATATTGATAATATGTCCAGAAGCCTTTGCAATCATTTTGGGTATGATGACCTTAGAGACATACAACAGTCCTTTTACATTGATATCTATCATAGCATCCCAATCATCACTCGAACCAGACTCAATACTATCTAGCCCATGTGCATTACCAGCATTATTAATTAAAATATCAACGGTGTTAAATCCTTTTGGTAAATTGTTTAGTAGTGAATTTACACCTTCTTTATCACGCACATCAAAACAAAGAGTATGCACATTTGTATGCAAAGACAGCTCTTTTGCAATAGCCTCTAGCCTGTCTTGGCGTCTTCCACACAAAATTAAGTTGATATTGTTTTTAGCAAATAAGGTGGCCGTTGCACGTCCAATACCAGAGGTGGCACCTGTAATTAGAGCAGTTTTTTTCATAAGAGTTAGCAAAACTAAAATAGCGTCTTATCCTATTGTTGGAAAACCATCCTTCTAGGGGAGCATATTTTAGAAATTAATAACTACAAATGTACGTGCTAAAAGTGATAAAAAACAGTCTTAAAATTTTATTAACAAACTTGACTTCAAGCATTAGTTACCTTACTTTTAGACCCTAGAAAAAAAATTGAAATTTAACGTAACTTGTGTATTAAAATTTCGTCTTTAGTATTGAGCAGTATTACCCGCTTACAGCAAGCAAATCAATGCTAATAAAAAATCATTAGAGAAATAGTAATAAATCTAAGACAACAAAACAGGACTATGGAACAAATAACTACGCCCACAGATATTGGCGCATTAAACGATAAAATAGAGAAAGAAAGTGCTTTTGTAGACATTCTCACCATGGAAATGAACAAGGTAATTGTGGGTCAAAAACACATGATTGAACGATTACTTATTGGACTGCTGGGTCAAGGACACATATTGTTAGAGGGTGTTCCTGGATTAGCGAAAACACTAGCGATTAACACGCTGTCTCAAGCTGTAAAAGGTAGTTTTAGTAGGGTGCAATTTACTCCAGATTTACTGCCTGCAGATGTGGTAGGAACCCTTATATACAACATGAAGGATAATGATTTCAGTATTAAAAAAGGGCCAATTTTTGCCAATTTTGTATTGGCAGATGAAATTAACAGAGCACCTGCAAAGGTGCAATCTGCGCTTTTAGAGGCCATGCAAGAAAAGCAGGTGACCATTGGTGACACAACCTTTGTACTAGACAAACCATTTCTAGTAATGGCGACCCAAAACCCGATTGAACAAGAAGGAACCTATCCACTTCCAGAGGCCCAAGTAGACAGGTTTATGCTAAAAACAGTAATTAAATATCCAACACTTGAAGATGAGCAGTTAATTATACGCCAAAACCTAAAAGGAGGATTTGAAAAAATTAATCCTGTAGTTACCGTAGCTCAAATTTTGCGGGCACAAGAGGTTGTAAGAGAGGTATATATGGATGAGAAAATAGAAAAATACATTCTAGATATCATCTTTGCGACTCGAACCCCAGAGCAATATAAGCTTGAAGAATTAAAGCCACTTATAAACAATGGAGCTTCTCCTCGTGGTAGTATCAACCTCGCTGTAGCTGCCAAGTGCTATGCTTTTATTAAAAGAAGAGGCTATGTAGTACCTGAAGATGTTCGTGCCGTGGTACATGATGTGCTTCGTCACAGAATAGGGATTACCTATGAGGCTGAGGCAGAAAATGTAACTACAGAAGACATCATCAACAAGATTGTAAATGTCATTGAGGTACCCTAGTTAATTTTTTAAACATTTGTTTAAAAAACCGTTTATCCTTTTAAGGATAAAGGCATTGTAAAATCCAATTACACGTTCTCACCAATACCATGGATACTAAAGAGCTTTTAAAAAAAGTACGAAAAATTGAAATCAAAACACGCCGCTTAAGCGACCATGTTTTTGGTGGAGAGTACCACAGTACTTTTAAGGGGCGCGGAATGACTTTTAGCGAAGTGCGCCAATACCAGTATGGTGATGATGTGCGAAGCATAGACTGGAATGTAACGGCACGATACAACGAGCCGCATATCAAAGTCTTTGAAGAAGAGCGGGAACTTACCCTAATGCTTATGGCAGATATTAGCGGGTCTGAGTTTTTTGGGACAGATGCCCAGTTTAAAAACGAAATTATTACAGAGATTGTTGCGACCCTTGCTTTTTCTGCAATGCAGAACAATGACAAGGTAGGAATTATATTATTTACAGACCAAATAGAGTTGTTTGTGCCTCCAAAAAAAGGGAAATCACACATTTTAAGAATCATTAGAGAATTACTTGAGTTTAAACCAAGCAGTAAAAAGACAGACCTCAGCCAAGCACTTAAATATCTAAGTAATGTAATGAAGAAAAAGGCCATTGTTTTTGTGCTTTCAGATTTTATGACACAAGGATATAAAGACACCCTTAAAATTGTTGCCCGCAAGCATGATGTAACTGGTATACGGGTATTTGACCGTAGAGAACAAACTCTGCCTAACCTAGGAATGGTACAAATGCTTGACCAAGAAACAGGAGAGGCTATGTTGGTTCATACCGGCTCTAAAGGGGTGCGTGAGCAGTATGCAGTCCACCATAAACAAGGAGTTGCCTACTATGAAGATGCGTTTGCTAAAAGTGGCGCAGGTGCAATAGCTTGCAGAGTGGATGAAAGTTACGTGAAAAAATTATTAGGGTATTTCAAAAGAAGATAACACCATTGAAAAGAGCAAATAACATATCAATTTTTAAAAATAAATGCGCTACAGTACTGGCTGGGCTCTTGTTTTTTCTTGCTTTTTCTGCAACAGCACAAGTAATTACAAAGGCAGACACCACTGCCATTAAAATAGGAGAAGAATTGCGCATATCTTTCGAGATTCAAGCAGATTCCACAGATTTGGTTGTATTTCCAGACCAACAAAGTTTTTTGCCTCTAGAAGTCATAGAAAGCTACGCCACAGATACCACCTACAGTAATTCAAAAATCAACTACAGAAAACAATACGGCCTCACCCAGTTTGATTCTGGCAGCTATACCATACCTAGGCAAAAAATAATATTTAACAATAAGTTTTTTCTTTCAGACACTATCAATGTTGAGGTGCGTGATGTAGCCATTGACACTACAAAACAAAAAATGTTTGACATAAAGGCTGCAATGGAAGTAGATAAAGTTCCATTTCAAGTTCCCACCGGTGTCTACTGGCTTATTATATTGGTAGGGGTAGTTTTAGCTATTTGGTATTTTTTAAAGCGCAAAAAACAAAAAGCCGAAGCCAAAAAACAACTGCCTCCATATCAAGAGGCTTTGGTGGCCCTAGAGGAGTTGGACTGCTCGCAGTATTTACTGCAAAACAATGCCAAAGAGTACTATAGTTTATTGACAGAAATTGTAAAAAGATATCTAGATAGAGAGGTAGATGATGCAGCACTAGAGAGTACAACACAGGAACTTATAGGGAGGCTAAACTCATTAAAAAAATCAAGAAATTTTGATTTTCAATCACAAGACATAAAACACCTTGAGACCATCTTAAAAAGAGCAGATTTAGTGAAGTTTGCAAAAATGCAACAAGGCTCTGGGCAAGCTCAGGCAGATAGATCTAGGGTTGAAGAAATTATAAGCAATACCCACAAGGCCCTTCCAGAGCCAACTCAAGAAGAATTAATGCAAGACACCTTGTATCAAAAAGCATTGCAAAAAAAGAAATTACGCAAAAAAATAATACTTGCTGGATCAAGCCTTGTACTTGTTTTAATGATTAGCGCTGCTGTTTTTTCTAGCCTCTATGGGTTTGCCGCGTTAAAAGAAACGGTTTTTGGCAATTCATTAAAAGATACATTAGATGGGCGTTGGTATAAAAGCCAGTACGGCGCTCCGGGGCTTATTGTTAACACCCCAGAGATATTAGTAAGGCAAACACCAAAAAACGCCAAAGACAGTATCCCATCGCCTAGAAGCGGGAGTTGGTTTGCCTATGGCGCCATAGGAGAGGACCTTTATATTTCGCTCTCCATTACAAAAGCAGCTCAGCAAGCTTCTCAAGAGAATCAGGGGGTAGCGATTGATGCTGAAATAGAACAGGCTCTTGAAACTTTAGAAAATGCTGGAGCATTAAATGTAGTGGTAAAGCAAGAGGCCTTTTCTTCAGATGAAGGATTAAAAGGAGTAAAGGCGTATGGAGATTTTAACTTGAAATTACCAAACGGAGACATTTCCAAAGAGAAAATGAGTTATGAAATGCTGCTTTTTGATCAGCAAAACACCATACAGATGGTTACCGTTGTTTTTGAGAGAGACCTTGAGTATGCCAACCAAATAAAAGAAAGAATCATAAGCTCCATAGAGGTGCCGGTTTCAGCAGAGGCCCAGAACAAAAAACAACCACAAGATGCTCAATAAATTTGAATTTGTTAATCCGGAGTTGTTCTGGTTGCTATTGCTACTTCCAGTGGTTGGACTTTGGTATTTTTTAAAACGAAACAAACAAACCCCAAGTCTTAGAATATCTAGTATTCAAGGGTTTAAAACTTCAAAGAATTGGCTTGCCAAGCTAAGACCTTTGCTTTTTTTACTTCGGTTGTTAACCCTAGCCGCTATTATTATAGCTATGGCAAGACCAAGAACCGTTAGCCAAACAACAAGAACCGTTAGCAACAAAGGGATAGACATTGTAATGGCCATTGACGTCTCGGCAAGTATGCTTGCCAGAGATTTAAAACCCAATAGACTAGAGGCTCTAAAAAATGTGGCTTCGGGTTTTATTAAAGACCGTGTTACAGACCGTATAGGCCTTGTAGAATATGCAGGAGAGAGTTACACAAAAACGCCACTAACCAGCGATAAAAACATTGTGTTAACCTCTTTGAAAAGTATTGAGTATAACACAATAATAGAAGGCGGAACAGCAATTGGTTCTGGTCTTGCAACTGCCGTAAACAGATTAAAAGAGAGTCGTGCAAAAAGTAAGGTGATCATACTCTTGACAGATGGTGTTAACAATACAGGGTTTATAGATCCTAAAATTGCCAGTGAGCTCGCCAAAGAATTTGAAATTAAAGTGTATACCATTGGTTTGGGAACAAACGGGATGGCACAAAGCCCAATTGGTATTAGGGCCGATGGGAGTTTCCAATACGGCATGCAACAAGTAGAGATTGACGAAACACTGTTAAAAGAAATTGCAAAGACAACTGGAGGCAGGTATTTTCGAGCCACTAGTAATACAAAACTAGCAGAAATTTACACGGAAATTAATGCCCTAGAAAAAACAGATATAGAGGAGTTTAAATACACAAATTACACAGAACTTTATAGACCTTGGGCGCTTTGGGCTTTGGCTTTGTTTTTGTTTGAACTCTTTTTACGTTACACCCTTTTTAGAAGTTTTATATAAATTATGTACCAACTAGAACAACCCATTTATTTTTATGTGCTATTTGCCTTACCGGCAATAATAGCGGTTTACTTGTTGGTGGTACTTTGGAAAAAAAGAGCGCAGCGTAGTTTTGCAAACAACACCTTGCTAGATGTGTTAAGCCCAAGTAGGTCCATCTTTAAAGGAAGTTTAAAACTTGTGCTTGCATTACTGGTTTTGGCATGTATGAGCTTTGCTTTAGTGAATCCAAAAATTGGAACGAAACTCGAGACGGTAAAAAGAGAAGGTGTTGATGTTGTATTTGCCCTGGATGTATCAACAAGTATGCTAGCGGAAGATATAGCTCCCAACCGTTTAGAAAAATCAAAACAATTAGTACGCCAGATAATTAACACTCTTGCCGGAGATAGAATTGGAATTATTGGCTACGCTGGTAGTGCATTTCCGCAGGTGCCAATAACCACAGATTTTTCATCTGCACGCCTTTTTTTGTCGGGAATGAACACCAATATGGTAAGCTCTCAGGGTACTGCCATGACCCAGGCCATAGAAATGGCAGAAACCTACTACAATGACATTGAACAAAAAAACAGGGTTTTATTTTTAATAAGCGATGGTGAAGATCATCAGGGAGACTATGCAAGTATTGCTGCTCAGGCTACTAAAAAAGGCATAAAAATTTATACTATTGGAGTAGGAACCACAGCGGGAGCTAGAATTCCTTTAAAGCGCGCGGGTGTATTACAATCCTACAAGAGAGATCAAGACAACCAAGTGGTTATTACCAAACTCAATAAAGAGACCTTGCAAGAGATTGCGCAGGCTGCAAATGGCGAGTATCTGGACGGTAGCAACACAAAAGAGCTTGTAGAGAAAGTACAAAACATACTTGCGGGCATGGATAAAAAGGAGTTTGATGCAAAGCAATTTTCAGACTTTAAAGATCAGTTTCAATGGTTTTTGGCAGGCGCTTTATTATTTTTAGTACTTGATGTGTTACTTTTAGAGCGCAAAACAAAATGGATCAACAAACTCAATTTGTTTAATCAACAAAAAACAGATTCGTAATGTCTTATAGCTTAAAAAACACATACCACACATATATTGGCAACAGCCATCATAAAACATTTTTAAAACGAATTTGTTTGTATATGATTGTTGTATGTAGCGCTTTACAAATGAGATCACAGACCAAGGTTTCTAAGGTCTTAGAACAAGATGCCGTCCAGGCAGCCCTGCATCTAAGCCAAGGCGCTCTTGCCATAGAAAACAATGAATTTATTACTGGCGAAGTTGCTTACAGGAAAGCCATCGCCATTGAGGAGAATAAGGCAACAGGAAGCTACAATTTAGGAAACGCATACTACAAAAACAGTAAAAACGAAGAGGCGCTTAGTAGGTTTGTAGATGCAGCAAAAGTTGCAACTACTAAACCACAAGCCCACCAAGCTTTCCATAACTTAGGAAATGCACTGATGAACCAAAAAGAATATTCTGGAGCAGTTGAGGCTTATAAAAATGCCCTTAGAAATAATCCCTCTGATGATCAAAGCCGCTACAACTTAGCCCTAGCTAAAGATCTGTTAGAGAAAAACCCACCACAAGAAGGGGAGGATGATCAAGACAAAGATCAAGACAACCAAGACAAAAAAGACCAGCAAGATAAAAAGGACGACCAAGATAAAAACCAAGACCAAGAAAAAGGCCCTAAGGACAACCAAGATCCAGAAGACAAAAAAGGGGATGAGCAAGAAGACAAAAAAGAGCCGCAGGAACCTAAAGAGCCTAAAGACGAGCAGGCAAAACAAGACCAACAACAACAGCAGCAGCCTGCTGATGGGCAGCTGTCTCCTCAACAGGTGAAAAACCTGCTTGAGTCTATGAACAATCAAGAAAAGAAAGTTCAAGACAAAATCAATGCAAAAAAACAAAAGGGAGTAAAAATAAAATCTGAAAAAGATTGGTAACATGAACAGACAAAAACACATATGGTTTGTTTTTTTTGTTGTGTTATTTGCCTTCACATCACAAGCCCAGGTCACTTTTGAAACAAAAGTAAGCCGCAAAAAATTGGGCCTCAATGAGCGAGTTCGGGTAGATTTTGTAATGAATGCAGATGGAGATGATTTTAATCCGCCAAGTTTTGAGGGATTTAGGGTTGTAGGAGGTCCAAACCAATCTATTAGCAATTCTTATATCAATAGAAAGCGCACTTATTCTAAAACCTACTCTTATTTTTTATCACCCCTCAAACAGGGTAATTTGCGAATAGGCAAAGCTTCTATTTATGTTTCTGGAGAAACCTACACCACGTCCTCTATAACTCTTGAGATTACTCCAGCGGTAAAAACACCCTCAGATGGCTTAGGCAATAATCCAGAAGTCATAGCAGAGCAAAACGTGCATCTAGTGGCCGAAATCTCAAATCCTACCCCTTATCTTAACCAACGCCTCACCATTACCTACAAGCTATATGTTTCCAATAATGTAAGCATTACCAGTCAATGGCGAGAAATAAATTCTCCTAGATATGCTGATTTTTGGAGTAAAAATATTGACAGTCAAAAACTGAATTTATTTGAAGGAAAATACCAAGGGGAGGACTACAGGTATGTTGTTTTGAAAACCACTGTGTTGTATCCTCAAAAAACCGGACCTCTTGAAATTGAACCTCTAACGTTGGATGTACCTATTGATGTGCCTGGAAAAAGACGCAACATCTTTGGAAGAAGTCTTACAACAAGAGTTAATAAAACCATCTCTGCAGGAAAAAGAACCATTACTGTAAAACCCCTACCAATAAAAGATCGCCCAGGTAATTTTACTGGAGCTGTGGGAGATTTTACTTTCAGTGTAACGCCAAACAAAAAGGTCTTAGAGGTAGATCAGGCTCTTGAGGTATCTCTTACCGTTTCTGGTAAAGGAAATCTAAACACCCTCTCTCTACCGAGCCTAAAAGTGCCAAGTACCTTGGAGGTGTATGAGCCGCAGCGTAAAGAAAATATCCGCACAAGAGCCTCAGGGATAAGCGGGTCCATTTCTCAAACCTATACGTTGGTGCCTCAAAATAAAGGGACCTATCCTATCAGCCCCATTTCTTTTTCTTTTTTCAATCCAGATACTCAAACCTACCAGAGTGTTTCCTCTGAGCAGATTGTTATAAGGGTAACAGCAGGATCTGCGACAAAACAAGACCCAACCATAGCACAAACGCAAACCAAGAAACCCCAACCTCTTATTATCGAGGAGCGCTTTAGATATATAAAATTGAATGCAGATTTAAGCCCTATTGCTTCGTCCCACTTTTTTAAATCTAAACTGTTTTGGGGACTACTCTTTGGCCCCTTGGGGCTTATCCCACTGTTTGTTTTACTTGGTAAAAAGTACAGGTCTATGCGTGCAGATGTTCAGGGACTTAAATTGCGAAAGGCCAATAGAATGGCTCGTAAATATTTGGTAGAAGCAAGGAAAAACAAACACAATAAAGCAATTTTTTATGAGGCTCTGGAGCGTTCTCTGCACAACTATTTAAAAGCCAGATTAGATATACAAACAACACAGATAAGTAAAGAGCGAATAGCAAAGCTGCTTCTAGAGAGAAAAGTAGCAGCCATGGCAGTTTTGGATTTTGAAAAATTATTAAAAAGCTGCGAACTTGCAAGATACACTCCCACAAGTGATGTGGCTATAAAGCAAGATTATAAAAAAGCTATTGATACTATTTCACTAATTGATAAACAAATACAATAAGATAAGAAGATGAAATGTCTAGTAAAGTTTTATGTGTTTTTCATCCTATTTAGTATCCAGGGTCAAGCTCAGGGGCTTTTTAATGAGGCCGCTCAAAACTATAAAAACGAAGCCTACAAAAAGGCTATTGAACAATGGAATTCTATTTTAGACAACGGTCAACACAGCGCCGCCTTGTATTATAACATTGCCAATGCACATTACAAGCTAAACCAAGTGGGCCCAAGTATATATTACTATGAAAAAGCTCTCGCTCTAGCGCCTAATGACGCCCAGATTAAAACAAATCTCACCTTTGCCCAAAACGCTAAAGTTGATGCTATAACCCCGTTACCAAAAACAATTTTTTCTAAATGGTATACTACAATAGCGAGGCAATTTACTTTTGATGGATGGGCGTTATTGGCCGTGTTATTTAGTGGCCTGTTCTCGATACTATTTTTAGGATATTATTTTGCAGGTGCAGAACAAAAAAAGAGACTATTTTTCACAACAGCAATAATTTGTAGCTGTTTATTTGTGCTTGTATTTACCATGGCCTCTGTTAGCTATAAAGACCTGCAAAAAAATGTGTTTGCTATTGTTTTCTCAGAAGCTACAGATGTTAAATCTGAACCTAAAACTAACAGCGATACCATCTTTGTAATTCACGAGGGAACAAAAGTACAACTCCTAGAAACAGATGGTTTATGGACTCACGTAGCAATTGTAAATGGTGTAGAAGGATGGATGCCAAGCGCAGAGCTAAAGAAGTTGTAGCTTTTATGCTTTTTTAACAAAAACATTTATCTTATATTGAGGTACAACAATTTAGCCTCAAGCGTGCAATCAAAAAGTTTTCTATTTCTGCTTCTTTTTACCTTCTGCTTGGCGGCGCCCATTGCAATGCAATGTTGTTTTCACAGCTCAGATATTACGTCTTTTTTAGCACAAGAAGAAGAATCTAAAACAGATACCTTTGAGTTAGAAACAGAAAAAATAGCAGAAAAAGTGTTAGTTTCTATAAAACCACTTAAGGGTCAAGGGTTATTGAAAAAACCCTTTGAGACAGGATCTATCTACTGGAATACCATATATACAGAGCCAACCGCTCCTCCTCCTAAAAAGCTATAATCCTCAGGGCATAGTATTCTCCATTACAAATTAAAAAAAAGATTGCTTTTAATTAAAAGGCAGTTTACTGTATTTCAAAAACTAAAAACAAATTATATGTTTAAAAATATATTTAAAAATTTTCAGGGTAATTTATTTGGAGGTATTACTGCAGGGATTGTTGCCTTACCATTGGCACTGGCCTTTGGGGTACAATCTGGTCTTGGGCCAAGTGCAGGACTATATGGTGCAATTATGATTGGGTTTTTTGCATCTCTTTTTGGCGGAACAAATACACAGATATCTGGCCCAACGGCACCAATGACAGCTGTATCTATGGTGATTATAGCCGGTATTGTTGCTACCAATAATGGAGACTTAGACCTGGCCTTGCCTTTTATTTTGTTGGTGTTTTTATTGGCAGGCTTGTTTCAGATTATATTAGGGGTTTTAGGTTTTGGAAAATATATAAAATACATACCATATCCCGTAGTTTCTGGTTTTATGACCGCCATAGGAGTTATTATTTTGGTCACACAATTACTGCCAATGGTAGGTTATTATACTACAGATGACACCCAATTTATTGATTCTTTTAAACCCCAAGCGCAAGAAGTGCTGCTTGATAAAATTTTAAAAGACGAGGCTGGAGAAGGTATCCTAGTACTTGAAAATTTTAAAGAAACAGTTGTGAGGGCAGAGAAAATTACTCCAAATGAAATAACTGCAGAAGCTACTATTCTTGCCAAAACAGCAGGGTCTGGAGTATTAGGCGCTTTAAAAAGATTTCCAAGTGCTTTGGGGCAAATACAGTGGTTAGAATTTATGCTAGCTCTAGCTACTATTTTTATTATTTTCGGTTTTAAAAAAATAACCACCAAAGTACCTAGCACATTGGTTGCGCTAATGGTGGTTAGTTTGACGGCCTACTTTTTAAAATTAGACTACCGCCCTATTCAAGAAATTCCTTCTGGATTTCCAATACCACATTTTGAAATGTTCACTAATTTTAGTTTTGGACAAATATCACCTTATATATTTACCGCCCTTACATTAGCATTTCTTGGGGCTATTGATTCCTTGCTGACCTCTGTGGTGGCAGACAACATGACGAAAACAAAACACAATCCTAACCAAGAATTAATTGGGCAAGGAATTGGTAATAGTGTTGCTTCTATATTTGGAGGAATACCCGGAGCGGGAGCAACCATAAGAACCGTTGTTAACATAAATAGTGGTGGCACCACTAAACTATCAGGTATGGTGGCAGCCATTGTTTTACTAGTTGTATTACTGGCATTAGGTCCTATTGCCTCTCAGATTCCTGCTGCTGTTTTGGCTGAAATTTTAGTAACTGTAGGTATTGGCGTTATGTATTATAAAGGCTTGAAAGCAATTCCTAAAATGCCACAAAGTGAA
>Ga0102885_1000101_pt1 | contig 16847 bp, 16 predicted proteins | sample Colrivmeta1550B3_FD_84498 | JGI IMG/M metagenome (GOLD analysis project Ga0102885, IMG submission 84498) | Estuarine microbial communities from the Columbia River estuary - metaG 1550B-3 | ecosystem: Environmental > Aquatic > Marine > Intertidal zone > Estuary | place: USA: Columbia River...
ACGCATTCTGTTACGTTGCCCATCAGTAAACATATACATGCAATTATCATATGTGTAATCCATATAATTCATGGTCATGTCTGCAGTTTTGCAACTTACAGATGGGAATGCAGGACAGCCACCGTTAGAAGAATTTGAAGATGGAGTATCTGCAACAAAATCATCTTGACGACATCTACCATCACCCCAAATATGGCGTAAATTTAAATAATGACCTACTTCATGAGTTGCTGTTCTTCCCGCTCCATAAGGACCACCAGTGTTGCCAAAATAATCTCCACCTAAAACAATACCATCAGTTGCTTCGTTACCGCCAGGAAATTGAGCATATCCTAAAATACCACCACCAATATTACAAACCCAAATATTCATATGAGTTTCTGGATTTATTGGAGGGTAATCAGCTTTTACTGAGTTGTTTGTTCCCCAAGACGACTTAGAATCGTCATATCTAAAAGTACCTGCTAAACTAAAGCTAAATCCGGCATCTGTAGCATCATTAGCAAATGTAGTTCCACTAGGGAGTTGGTCCGTATTTTTGTCTCTAAAATCTGCATTTAAAGTAGCCATTTGAGTTGTTACTTGCTCATTACTAATAGTCTTAGTACTAGCATCGGGATACACAATATGTATATACACAGGAATATCAATAACACCCATATTATCTTCAATAGGAGCAACATCAACATCTGAGTCACCGCCGCCGCCACCGCCACCGCCTGGTTTCGTGGGTTTTCCTTTGCCTGCTATAAATTTTCTAGTATGTAATTCGATATTATACATTTTTTTAGCTAGACCTTTGTTTTTGTTAAGTTGTCTGTTTAATACAGTCATTGACGCACAAGATTTACTGGCATTTTTTTTGTTATCCGATTTTGCAGCCTCATCACTGTCTGCATCAGTATAAACATAAAAATCGCTCATGTCAATTTGTTGTTCTTGCACGATTTCATTTTTGTCAGCATCACATGCAGTGAACAGAAAGGCTAAGGCAGCCATGCTTAAAAGTAATTTTTTCATAGTTAATATATTTGAGTTAGTCACTTCGAAATATATAATTATTTAATAAAAAAAACGAGGAATAGTTAGTTTTTTTATTAAATTTTATATGAAATATGAAAATATTGGCGTTTTTAGTGATAAAAAATCAATATGTAGCGTAAAATAGTTCAGCCTTGAAAGTATTTTAAGACAGCATCATTTTAGCTTTCTTAACAGCTTCAATAAATGTGTCAATTTCAGCTTTAGTATTATAAAATGCAAATGAAGCTCTCACTGTTCCAGGAATTTTATAGAAATCCATAATAGGTTGTGCACAATGGTGTCCGGTTCTAACCGCTATACCTAATTTATCTAAAATAGTGCCAACATCGTATGGGTGCATGCCTTTCAAATTAAAAGAAATTACGGAGGTTTTATGTTTAGACGTACCGTAAATTTTTAAACCTTCAATTTCCAATAATTTGGTGGTACCATATTCCAGTAATTCGTTTTCGTAAGCTGCAATATTTTCAAAACCAATACCATTCATATAATCTATAGCCGCTCCAAAAGCGATACCTCCACATATATTTGGCGTTCCGGCTTCAAATTTATGAGGTAAATCTGCATAGGTGGTTTTTTCAAAGCTTACTTCAGCAATCATTTCTCCACCACCTTGGTAAGGTGGTAATTTTTTTAACCATGATTCTTTTCCGTACAGCATACCAACTCCTGTTGGGCCGCATATTTTGTGAGCAGAAGTCACATAAAAATCTGCATCTAAAGCTTGAACATCTGGTTTGATGTGCGGTGTAGATTGCGCACCATCTATTAAAACAGCTGCGCCTATTTTGTGCGCTTCTTCAATGATATATTCAATAGGATTTATAGTTCCTAAAGCATTTGATATATGATTAACAAAAACCAGTTTGGTGTTTTTAGATAACAATGTATCAAATTTCGACATGATGAGTTCTCCTTCTTCATTCATAGGAATGACTTTTAGAGTTGCTCCCGTACGTTCACACAACATTTGCCAAGGCACAATATTACTATGGTGTTCTAAAGCGGAAACTATAATATCATCTCCTTTTTTTAAAAGAGAAGAAAAACCATTTGCTACCAGATTAATGCTGTGTGTAGTACCTGATGTGAAAATGATTTCATGTGAAAACTTTGCGTTAAAATGTGATTGTATTTTAAGACGCGCCTGTTCGTATAAATCTGTGGCTTCTTGACTTAAGGTGTGTACACCACGATGAATGTTGGCATTATAATTTGAATAGTAATCTACAATAACATCAATTACCTGTTGTGGTGTTTGTGAAGTTGCAGCATTATCAAAATATACTAAAGGTTTGCCATTGACTTTGCGAGAAAGAATGGGGAAGTCTTTTCTTATGGCTTCTACGTTGAACATAGCATTTATGTCTAGCCCCGATTGAGGCATTTGTTGGAGCTCCTCGCAGAGAGCGACTGCTGAAAGCGGGATTAGCTTCAAATTAAATTTTTACTGATACTGAAACCAGTTCAGTACTAAAGGTCAAACCCAATATTAACACCTAATTTGTTGGCGATAATATTGGTGATACGTTGTTTTAATTCGGGTATTTTAACCGATTTAATCACATTATTACTAAATGCATACATTAAAAGTGCCTTGGCTTCTTTTTCTGGAATACCACGTGAACGCATGTAAAACATGGCGCTTTCGTCTAGCTGACCAATAGTACAACCGTGTGAGCATTTTACATCATCAGCAAAAATTTCTAATTGTGGTTTGGTGTTTATAGATGCTTTATCACTAAGTAAGATGTTGTTATTAGCTTGAAATGCATTAGTTTTTTGCGCTTCTTTATCGACCAAAACTTTACCATTGAAAACGCCTGTAGAACTATCGGCAAAAATACCTTTATAGTCTTGGTGACTTTCGCAATTTGGTTCTATATGGTGTACCAAGGTGTTATGATCCACATGTTGTTTGTTGCCAATAATAGTGATGCCTTTTAGTGTAGAATCGATACGCTCTCCTTCTTGAAAGAAGCTTAAGTTGTTACGCGTTAATTTACCGCCAAAAGTGAAGGTATGCACTGAGGCTAAACTTTCTCGTTTTTGTTTTATAAACGTATTATCTATCAAAGATGCATTTTCGTTATCATTTTGAATTTTATAATAATCGACAATGGCACGTTTGTTAGCGAAAATTTCGGTAACACTATTTGTTAATACTGGGTTGCTTGTTAAACTTTGATGACGCTCTAAGATTTGCACATGTGAATTCTCTTCAACTACAACTAAATTACGTGGTTGTAACATGGTAGCAGATTCATTTCCTGTTGAAAAGTGTAAAATTTGAATTGGTTTTCGTACAATTTTGTTTTTAGGAATATGAATGTAAGCACCTTCACTTGAAAAGGCTGTGTTTAATGATGATAAACTATCTTTTGTGGCAGCTTTATTGAAGTAATTTTCAATAATTAGTTGGTATTTTGGTTTGTTTAAAGCTGATGACATCAAACATACATCTATCCCGTCGTGTGTAGTTTGAGATAAATGAGACGAGTACTTACCATCAATAAAAATGATTTTATAGGTATCAATATCGTGGATAAAATACTTTTTTATATCCTTATACTCTAAAGCATTCTCTTGTTTTGGAAAAACGCTGTAATCTTCTTTTAAAATACTGTTTAAAGAGGTGTATTTCCAATCTTCTTCCTTTTTTGAAGGAAAGCCTTTTTCTTCAAAGACCTTTATAGCATCAGTTCTAACATCATGAACATATCCATCTAAATCGACATGGTTTTCAAATGCTAAAAATGATGATACTAATTTTTCTTTTAAATCCATTTGCTTGGTATTAAGCGTTCACTTCGTCTTTAATCCAATCGTATCCTTTTTCCTCAAGCTCGTGAGCTAATGCTGCAGTACCTGATTTTACAATTCTTCCATTATAAATTACATGAACAAAATCTGGAACAATATAGTCTAACAAACGTTGATAATGAGTAATTACAATAACAGCATTGTCTTTGCTTTTTAATTTATTAACACCATTTGCTACAATACGAAGTGCATCAATATCTAAACCAGAGTCTGTTTCATCAAGTATGGCTAATTTTGGTTCTAACATGGCCATTTGAAAAATCTCATTACGTTTCTTTTCACCTCCAGAAAAGCCTTCGTTTAACGAACGCGATAAAAACTTTCTATCAATTTCTAATAACTCCGATTTCTCACGAATCAATTTTAGCATCTCTTTAGCAGGCATATCTTTTAAACCTTTTGCTTTACGAGTTTCGTTGATGGCAGTTTTCATGAAGTTTGTTACAGAAACCCCAGGAATTTCTACAGGATATTGAAACGATAAAAACACACCCTTGTGAGCGCGTTCTTCGGCCGCTAATTCTTCAATGTCTTCTCCTTCAAAAATAATAGTTCCATCAGTAACTTCGTATTCCTCTTTTCCTGCAACTACCGATGCTAATGTGCTTTTTCCAGAACCATTTGGCCCCATAAGAGCATGAACTTCACCTGGTTTTATCTCAAGATTAATACCTTTTAAAATACTTTTACCTTCAACACTTGCGTGTAAATTGTTTATTTTTAACATGCTATTGATTTCCGAATTTTATAACTTTATTTTCTTCTTTTGAACCTGATTGTACATTCAAAATTTCCACAACTTCTACCTTGTTCTCCCAAAGAATTTTTTCGTCTTTTTGATTTGTGATTTTTCCTCGTATTTCTACCTGAACCATATCAGTTGGTTCAGATTTATGTTTTTCAGCTTGTTTTTGAAGCTCCTCTAATTTATCGGTAAGCAAAACACCATAAATTTCAGAATTTGTTTGAAGAACAGCAGCGCCATTATAGTAAACAAACTCACCTTTTAAAAGTGTAAGTTTATCACTTTGTTTTGCAGTTCTTTCTTCAACACCATTGATGATAGTATCTTCTGAATTTTGGGATTTCACATCTTTTTTACAGCTTATAAAAACTGAAAGACATACCATTAAAATCAATGTTTTTTTCATTTTTATTAAATTATCCGACACTTCCTTCTAAACTTATTTCTAACAATTTTTGTGCTTCCACAGCAAACTCCATCGGAAGTTTATTTAGAACTTCTTTACTAAAACCATTTACAATTAATGCAATGGCTTTTTCGGTATCAATACCACGCTGATTACAGTAAAAAATTTGGTCTTCGCCAATTTTACTTGTCGTTGCTTCGTGTTCTATTATTGCTGTTTTGTTTTTAGCTTCTATATAAGGGAATGTATGTGCGCCACATTCGTTACCCATTAATAAACTATCACACTGTGAAAAGTTACGGGCATTTTCTGCTCGTGAGTTTATTTGAACTAAACCACGGTAACTGTTCTGGGATTTCCCTGCTGAAATTCCTTTTGAAATAATAGTAGACTTCGTGTTTTTTCCTAAATGTATCATTTTAGTTCCTGTATCGGCTTGCTGATAGTTGTTTGTTACTGCTATTGAGTAAAACTCACCAACTGAATTATCACCTTTTAAAATACAAGAAGGGTATTTCCAAGTTACTGCAGAACCGGTTTCAACCTGTGTCCAAGAGATTTTTGCATTTTTCTCGCACAATCCACGCTTGGTTACAAAATTGTAAACTCCACCTTTGCCTTCAGTATTTCCAGGATACCAGTTTTGCACTGTTGAATATTTGATTTCAGCATCATCTAAAGCAATAAGCTCTACAACGGCTGCGTGTAATTGATTTTCATCTCTACTTGGTGCTGTGCAACCTTCCAGGTAACTTACGTAACTACCTTCGTCAGCAATTAAAAGGGTTCTCTCGAACTGACCTGTTCCTGCTTGATTAATTCTAAAATATGTAGACAATTCCATTGGGCAACGAACGCCTTTTGGAATATAACAGAATGATCCATCACTAAATACAGCAGAGTTTAGTGCCGCATAAAAATTATCTTTTGTAGGAACTATAGTTCCTAAATATTTTTTCACAAGTTCTGGATGTTCTTTAATAGCCTCAGAAATACTCATGAAGATAATGCCTTTTTCTCCTAATGTTTTCTTGAATGTAGTTGCAACAGAAACAGAATCAACAACAATATCCATAGCAATATTGTTCATCTTTTTTTGTTCATCAACAGAAATCCCTAATTTTTTATACATTGCAAGTAAATCTGGATCTACGTCGTCTAATGTTTTATTTGGGTCTACAGCTGTTGGTGCAGAGTAATAAGCTATGGCTTGAAAATCTGGTTTCTCATAATTAACATTTGCCCATTCAGGCTCTGTCATATCTTTCCAAACTTTAAAAGCGTCTAATCTCCAATCAGTCATCCATTGTGGCTCTTCTTTCTTTTTAGAAATGGCACGGACAATATCTTCATTTAAACCATTAGGAAATGTTTCTGATTCTATATCGGTATAAAAACCGTATTCGTATTCTTTAGTTTTTAGCTCTTCGCGTAAATCATCCTCGGTATATTTCGACATAATGCTTTCTGAATTTTAGAGTGAAAATGATTCGCCACAACCACAAGTGCGGTTAGCGTTCGGATTATTAAAGACGAAACCTGTTCCGTTTAATCCACCTGAATATTCTAATGTAGTTCCTATGAGGTATAAAAAGCTTTTTTTGTCAACTATAATTTTTACGCCATTGTCTTCAAAAACCTTATCACCTTCTTGTTGTTCTTTATCAAAATCTAAGTCATAAGATAATCCAGAGCAACCACCACTTTTAACACCTACCCGTACATAGTCTGTAGAGGCATTATAGCCATCATCAGTCATAAGCTCAACCACTTTATTTTTAGCTGTTTCAGAGACTTTTATCATATTTTATATTTATTAAATTTAGTTTTGAATTAATAATTTTATTAAGACAGTTTCTAAATAGAGCACAAATATACAATATAAGTCAATGAATATAGAACAACCTAACATTATATTAATATATAGTTTGATAGGTTTTTCTTATCAATTTATGAAGGTCTCAATTAAAGGTTGTTACCTTTTGGGGTTTGATTTTTATTAAGGAAAACTTTGGAAGATTAAGCAATTCTTCTTTTGAAAAGTATTGACGAGAATTTGTCGTTTTCTATGAGAGAAAGTAGAGTTATGGAGCCATCTTTTTGAAATTTAAAATAACTATTGCAGCATTTGCATATAAGCTCCGGCGTATGAGCAGTAGCTTTACTCAAGCGGAAATAGTTATGCCCATACGTTGAGCAAAAAATGTTAGATATTATTTTTCTATTCATAAAAGAACTCTTTGATGGGTACAATGTAACAAGAATGAACCAACTGATGGGTGAAAAACTTATTTTTTCGATTAAGTGTAATTATTTGTAGTATTAATCATATTTTTTATTTACTATTTATAAAATCATAATCCGAAAGAGATAGTAAAAAAGCTTTTAGATCAGCTTTGTCTTTATCTGTTAAGCCAACACCTCCTTGATCTACTTTTTTCATTAGTGGATCTATAGTCGAAGAGTTTTTTAAGCCTTGGCTGTAGTGGTTAATAACATCGTCTAAAGATGCAAACCTGCCATCATGCATATATGGTGCGGTAAATTCTAAATTTCTTAGCGATGGTGATTTAAACTTACCGTTATCCGCAGGGTCTCCTGTTACGGCTCCTAACCCCAAATCGGCAAACGTTTCATCCAAACCATTGTTATGAAATATATTGTCTGTCCAAAGTGGATTTTTATCGCTTCCATGGCAATGAAAACAATCTCCCTTTGCTTCATCCATAAATACATTAAAACCGTTAAGTTCTTCTGGACTTAAATTCAGTTCTCCTAAAAGAAATTTATCAAATTTTGAATTAGCAGAAATTAAGGTGCGTTCAAATTGTGCTATAGCTTTGGTAACTAAACTAGAATCTATATTTGAAGCTCCAAACGCTTTTTCAAATAAACTAGGATATTCTGCGTGTTGTTGTAGTTTTGATTCCACATCAGCCCAATTGCTTTTCATTTCAAATGGATCGGTAACAGGAACAAAAGCTTGATGTTCCAAACTAAACGTATTGCCATCCCAAAAGAATTTTTCATCATAATTCCAAGCCAAATTAAAAAGAGGCATAGAGTTTCGATTGCCAAAAATGCCATCAACACCATCGCTAAATTTGTCTGAATCGGTAAAAGCATTTTCTGGAGCATGACAGTCCACACATGCTAATGTATTGTCAATAGATAAAATAGGATCAAAAAACAACTTCTTCCCTAGGGCAATGCCTTCAACCGTTTGTGGATTATCAATTGGAATTACGGGAGCTAATATGTTATCCTCAAATAGTTTTGGGATATCAAGGGAACTTGGGGTGGCGAAATAGCGTTCGACAGATTCGTTATCGCAGGAAAAGCAAACAAAAAATATGATGATAATATGTACTTGCCATGTTTTCAATAGATACTATTTATTGGTTAACGGATTCTAAATTAAACACATTCTGACCATTTTCATACATCATTATTTGAGCTGATGAATTTGGCATTAGCATTTGGTTTAACACATTTAAATCCCAAGTGTTTGGATTTTTAAACCATTCAGCAATATTCATTTCTATATTAAAAGTAGCATTGTTTGTAATGTTAACAGCCCCTACATCAACTTCAAAAAAGGTGTCTTGAAATACTTGTGTTGCCCCAGAATTGTCTACCGCTCTAATGGTATGATAGGCATATCCTGTTTCAGTTGTGGTGTTATCAATAAATTTCCCTTCTAATTGCATATAATGATAGCCGCCACCCAGTAGTTCTGGAACATTCCATGAAGCTGAGTTTAAATCGATATAGTTTTCGTTGTAATTATCATCATTATCAAAACCAAATGTAAATGAAACTTTGCTGTAATCTCCATCGGGAATTGTGGTAATGGGTGTGAATGATTGATTGGTGTTATTGGTTACATCTACTAAATTATATCCATCTAAGATAAAAGTCTCACCACTTGATTTTTCAAAGGTTATTTTCGAGATGAGATAACGTAATTTGGTAATACTTAAATCTTCACCGTTCGCATTAGTATAAATTATGCTATTAAAATTTGCGTTTGAAACTGCTGTTCCATCCCAATTATGAGAAAATTTAAATATAATTTGAACTTGTGAAACGTCCTTATCTTTATTACAAGACGTAAACATAAATAGTACCAGAATAATGAGGATTATTCTTTGCATTAATTTAATTTTAAAATTAGTAAATCACTAAAACCTTTATTTTCTAGGATATCTATATCCCTACTACTAGACTCTCCAACGGCTATTACTGTTCCATCATTCAATTCAACAGCATCGTATGCAAAATCAATTTCTGAACCTCCAATGGTTTTTTGCCATTTTAATTTACCATTACCATCTATTTTTATAACCCAGGCATCATTCTGCCCGTTGTTATTTGTTAAGTCGCCATCTATACTTCTTGAACTTCCTGAAATAATAAAATCACCATCTTGGGTTTTTGATATGGAACGCGCTACATCAAAACTATTACCTCCAAAGGTTTTTTCCCAAATAAGTTCGCCTATCGGTGATATTTTAATTGCCCATAAATCTGCTCCTCCGCTATTTATAGAAACGTCCAAATCGCTACTTCTAGTATCTCCTACAATAATATAATTTCCGTCGTTTGATCTTGTTATACTTCTTGCCTCATCGGTTTGTGATCCTCCAAAAGATTTTTCCCAAAGTAGGGTTCCAGTCTCTGAAATCTTAACTACCCAAAAATCATATGCTCCTTTACTGTCTTTAATATCTACATCTGCACTGTCAGAAGATCCAACCAAAATATAACCGTTATCTTCAGTTTGTATGGCATCATAAGAGGCATCAGTGAATGTGCCTCCAAAATATCGGCTCCATTGGTTTTCGCCTAAAGCATTTATTTTAATCACCCAATAATCACCGCCAGCATGTCTTTTTGAAAATGCGGATTTACTGTTTTTACTATTGCCTTCACCGTTAGAAGCTGAAACATCTAAAACGCCGGTTAAAAGATAACCACCGTCATTACTTTGAAGTATGGAGTTACCAATATCTGCACCTAAAAAACCAAAAGATTTTTCCCAAGTAATACTTCCATTTGCATCTAATTTTGAAACCCAAAAATCATGAGCGCCACTGTTTTCTGAAACATCCCCATCAATACTTTTACTAAAACCTGTTATGGCATATCCACCATCGGAAGTTTGGATAATATCATTACCTCTATCATCATCACTCCCTCCATATGTTTTTTGCCATTGAAGCAAGTCATTTTGGTCATATTTGAGTAGCCAATAATCAAAAGATTCATCAGATTTATTGGTTATGTCTCCGTCCATACTTTGGGCATAACCTAGAATAGCATAGCCACCATCAGAAGTTTTTGCTAGCGCTTGGGCACTTTCGTTTTTTGTGCCACCTAAGGTTTTTACAAAATCAATTGCAACGATTTCAAGTGTGCCTTTGGAGTCATTATCTTTTTTAGAACAATTTAAAAAGAGTAATGCTATTGAAAGAACGCTTCGGGCAATTATGTGTTTCTTCAAATAAATTGACATTTTAGAAGGGTATTAATCGCTTTTTCTGATAACGAATAAACCTCTATCAATATCGCTTATTATAATATTGCCACTATCGAAAAAAGGATACACATTCCAAGCACCATTAAATTCCGTACTATTATCTGCAGGGTAAGTATCAAAATAGCCTATTTCTGTAATCGAGCTACCTGCTATTTGAGAAATATCTAACATACGTGCTCCAGCCCGGTAATTCGCAAAATAATATACATTATCCTTCACATATCCGTTGTGGTCAATGGCTGCGCTTGAACCAAAATAATCAAAATGATAAGCTGGATTATCCAAATCAGTGAAATCAAAAATAATAGTTCTTGTGTTACCTCCAACTTGAATTTCATCAACTTCATCACCTAGTATAAAGTATGTCATATCTTCAGTAAACCAGCCTTGGTGCGCGTATCGCACATTATTATAACTTATGGTCGAAATAATTGTTGGGTTAGATTTATCAGTAACATCAGCAATTACCACCTCATTTTCGTTACTACCAATTAATATTTCTTTTCCCGTATAATCTGAATCAGGACCATTATATGTTACCACTTGTGCATCATGAGAGTATCCGCCTTCTATAAAACCTCCTTCAGCTACTGGGTTTTTAGGGTCTTGAATGTTAATGAATATGGGACCGCCCTCAAAAGTAGAACTTCTATTTGCACCAACGATGTATGCATATCCGCTAGCTTCATTTATTACTATGTTATGCGAACTTCCAAACTCAGTAAAATTTGTATCTGCAGTAAATATTTCAGGAGGGTTAGCAACGCTTCTTAAACGTGTTAAATCGAATACTTGCATGCCATGTGAAGTCGCTTCACTTACTATAAAAGCGTGATCTTTATACACTTTAACATCACGCCAACTACTCGAAACTGTTGCAGTTGGTAAATTTCCTAAGTAAATAGGGTTATATGGTGTTGTAATGTCAATAAAAGCAGTTTTATTATTAGTTGCCATTAAAGCATACTCTTTTCCAGTGGTTGTATCTGTCCAGCCCCAGCAATCATTACCTGCAGAAGAGAAAAAAGTGGCTAAAGGTATGTTTGCCATTAAGTCATAATCATTACAAGGGTAAATACCTGCAAGTCCATTTTCACATAAAGCTAGAGGAGCGTTAGGATCAACATAATCTTCGTCACATAAATTCCCTATACCATCATTATCATCGTCTTCTTGATTGGGATTTGCTACTAAAGAGCAATTGTCATTAGCATTTAATATACCATCGTCATCGTAATCATCGTCGTCACATGTGTCCCCTATTCCGTTATTATCGGTATCTTCTTGATTAGGGTTAGCAATAGAAGGGCAATTATCATCTGCGTTTAATATGCCATCACCATCATCATCATCACATGTATTCCCTATACCATCATTATCATCATCTTCTTGATTTGGATTTGCTACTAAAGGACAGTTGTCTACACTTTCTTCAATGCCATCATTATCTGTATCAACAATGGCTACTATTTCAACAGGTTCGTCAGTGCATGATTGTACATTAAAAACAAAGAAACATAGTAAAGAAAAGGCATAAATAGGGCGTAAAAATTTCATAGGAAGATTGATAGTAAAAATTTAAAGAATTTAGTTTTTGCATAAAGATAGTAAAAACAAAAATAGCTTCTTATTTTTGCTAAATGATAGAAGATAAAAATCAACAGAGAACACAGCTAAGTGACTTAGGTGAATTTGGATTAATTGATCATTTAACAAAAAATTTTAAAGTAAAACATAAGTCAACAATAAAAAGTATTGGGGATGATGCTGCAGTTTTAAATTTTGATAACAAAAAAATTGTTGTTACGACAGATTTACTTCTTGAAGGGGTTCACTTCGATTTGAGTTATATGCCTTTGAAGCATTTGGGGTATAAGGCGGTTATCGTCAACTTGTCTGATGTTTATGCAATGAATGCCAAAGCGACTCAGATAACAGTTTCTATTGCGGTATCTAATAGGTTTCCATTAGAAGCTTTAGAGGATTTATATGCTGGTATTGAAACTGCTGCAGATATTTATGATATTGATGTTATTGGTGGAGATACAACATCTTCAAACAAAGGATTATTAATTTCTGTAACTGCAATTGGTGAAGTAGAATCTGAAAATGAAGTTTATAGAAGTGGTGCAAAACCAAACGATTTATTGGTTGTTTCCGGAGATTTAGGAGCAGCATATATGGGGCTTCAAGTTTTAGAACGAGAAAAAGAAGTTTACAAAGTAAACCCTAATAGCCAACCAGATTTAGAATCGTATACGTATATCATTGAAAGGCAGTTGAAACCAGAAGCGAGAAAAGATATTATTAAGTTACTTTCAGACTTGGGTGTTAAGCCCTCGTCTATGATTGACATAAGTGACGGGTTGTCTTCTGAAATCATTCATATATGTAAGCAAAGCAAGGTAGGTTGTGATTTATATGAAGAAAAAATACCGCTAGACCCTCAGGTTATTTCTACTTGTGAGGAATTTAATATTGATAGTACGACAGTGGCATTGAATGGGGGAGAAGACTATGAATTGCTTTTTACTATTTCGCAAGATGATTTTCTAAAAATAAAGGCAAACCCGAGTTTGTCCGTTATAGGATATATTAAAGAAGAAAAAGAAGGCATTCATTTAATAACACGAGCAGATACAAAAATTCCAGTAAAAGCCCAGGGTTGGAAAAATTTTAATGATTAAGCAATAAATAATTTTCCTTCTGATTGAGTTTTAATAATGCTTTTTCTTTTATTAATTCTAAGTATACGTTTGTGGTGTATACGCTCAAGAACATCGTTTATTTCTTTAAATTTTGTTGTAAGCTCTACTAAATTACCGTTGCCGCTTGTGGTTAGCTGATGGTTACAGGATTTACAGGTGTATTCTTTAACATGATAAGTAACGTGACGCGTCACTTTATAGTCATGGCCAAACACCATGCAGTGAATATTTTTCATTTTGTTTGCATAATTAATTGTTCTAGAGAGACTTCTAAATGTATTAAAAAGCAGCTTACTATGTTAAAAAATAGTTAATAAATCGACAAAGCGATGGTTTTTTTCTTTAAACGTTCAGTTCTTGAGGTATAAATACGTTCTAAGATAGCATTTATCTCTTTAAATTTTGGTGTAAGTTCAATTAGTTTGCCATTACTATTGGTTGTTAATTCTTTTTTGCAATGTCTGCACGTGTACTCTTTTACATGGTAGGTTACTCTCTTAGTAACGTCGTAATCATGCCCAAAAAGATTGCAATACATTTTAGGGATAAGCGTAGGTTTGTTAGTAGTTTTTTTCATGCCATAATCAATTGGGAGGTTGAATCTAAGAATAAAATTCAATAAATCGATAAAAAGTCTTTAATTTTCGATGAAATGCATTATTTTGTGTAGGAATTCATCTTTATTTTCAATATGACTCATGTGTCCATCAGGAAATTCTACTAATTTAACTTTAGTGTTTTTTATTTGAGAAATTAAAGATTCATAGTCTAAGACAGGATCTTTTTTTCCTAGAATGAACATTTTTTTAAAAGGTGTAAAATGTAAAAGAACTTCTCTATTTTCTCTAATCTTCATACCTTCAAGTGCTGCAATAATACCTTGCAAAGGTGTTTGTTGTGCATCTTTAATAACGGCTTTTATTTTTTCTGAAAACATAGCTCTGTTTTCGGGATTGAATAAATTAGCAATAGCAATTCTAATAAATGTTTTATGATTTTGCTTAACAGCTAAAATAGCTCTATCTCTATTTTTTTTCTTTTCTGGAGAATCAGCATTTGCCGTCGAATTCATTAAACACAATCCTTTTATAGCATCTGGATTTTTTTCCGCGAAAGCGAGCGCAACATAACCGCCCATTGAATGACCAATAAAAGTTGAACGCTTAATTTTTAAATGTTCTAATACGGCTTCAACTGTTTCAGCCATGAGTTCCATAGTATGGACATAACCGAGACAACCCGTTTTTCCATGACCTAATAAATCTATACAAATAACCCTATTTTGCTTTGAAAGTGTTGCAATAAATGGTTCCCATATTAATGCGTTTCCTAAAAATCCGTGAAGTAATACTATGGCGTTTCCTTTACCTTCATCTGTGTAAAAAACAGTAATGCCTTTATGTTCTAGATACATGCTTAATTTATCTCCATCAAAGATAAAATCATGCCATCACATAAACTAAGATTTCACTCTTTTAATAGCCGTAAATGCCTTATCCACAAATTCATCTTCAACTAATATTGTAAACTCATTCGTGGTTGATAAAACTTCGTATAACACAATACCTTCCCAAGCTAATCTTTTAAAGAAATGATAATATAAACCTGCTATTTTAGAATTGTCTTGTGGAAGATTTATGCTGATAGCTGATAAATCTTTTTGTACAGCAAGAAAAGCTTCATTCTTTAAATGATTTTTTATGAAATCATTTAAACTACTAGAAACAATAATATTGCTTTCATGTATCCCTCGGGTAAAGGTGTAGAACAATTTATCATCTTTATTAATATGCTCTAATATTTTGGCATGATTGTCTATTAAGGTTGTTGAGTTTTTAACGGTAAAATCAGTAAGGTTTGAGCGCACAGTAATATCTCCGAGATTTTGAATTACCCGTTTCATTTTTATCGAATTACCTAAAGTTACAGGAGGATTATAACGTCTTAAAGCCATCATTATAGCTCCAGGTTTTACATCTTTTTTGAGCATTTTGCTAATGGGTTCTACAAGCTCTAAAGCTAAAGCACTAAAATTTATGATGTTTCTGGATAAGGCTTCCTCTAAATAAGGCTGTGTTATTAATATGTCTTCAACACAATTTGATACCGTTTTCATATACTTAATTTGCCTAATGTTAATTATTTAACAATATGTGTAAAAATACCTCTTTTTTTTAAGAAACATAGTTGTTAAGGAAATGAGTTATAGTTTTACACTTCAAATCAATGAAAATGAAAGTATTAAAGTTTGGAGGAACTTCAGTCGGATCCGTTGAAAACATGTGTAATGTTAAACATATTATTGACGATGGTTGTAAAAAGGTTGTAGTCCTTTCGGCTATGTCTGGTACTACGAATCAATTGGTTTCATTAGCTAAAGATATTGATGCCGGCAAACCAAATGATGGCATTGATAAGATAAATAAACTTCACGAAACATATTTTAAGACTATTGATGAGCTTTTGAGTGATTCATTTTTAAATAAGGATGTTAAAAATTATGTTTCAAGCATTTTTGAGCTTTTAGTTGAATGCACGTATAAAGATTTTTCTGAAACCATAGAAAATGAGATTTTAGCACAAGGTGAATTACTTTCAACTTATATATTTAATAGTTATTTAAAACAAGAAGGTATTCGTGCATCATTATTACCAGCTTTAAGATTTATGCGAATTGATGCGTTTAAAGAGCCCGATATTGATTATATAAAAGAACATTTTGAAAGTGTTTTAAACAATGCTGAAGATTCAGAAATTTACATCACCCAAGGATTTATTTGTTTGGATGATGAAGGCCGTATTTCAAACCTTCAACGTGGTGGTAGTGATTATACATCAACCATTATTGGGGCAGCAATTAAAGCTGAAGAAGTTCAAATTTGGACTGATATAGATGGCATGCATAATAACGATCCTAGGTATGTTGAAAACACGAGTGCTATTTCAAACTTATCATTTGAAGAAGCTGCGGAGTTGGCCTATTTTGGAGCTAAAATATTGCATCCACAAACGGTAACACCAGTAAGAAAAGATAGTATTCCTGTTCGATTAAAAAACACCATGAAACCTGATGCTCATGGAACTTTAATTTCTAAAAGCACATCAGAGAATGGAATTAAAGCGATAGCGGCAAAAGATAATATTACAGCGATTAAAATTAAATCCGCTAGAATGTTGCAAGCGCATGGTTTTTTAAAGAAAGTATTTGAAATTTTTGAGACTTATCAAACGTCTATTGATATGATTACAACATCAGAGGTGGCAGTTTCTTTAACCATTGATGATGATAAAAATCTTGAAAAGATATTAGTGGAATTAGAAAAGATAGCATCTATTGAAGTTGATAAAAACCAAAGCATTGTTTGTTTGGTAGGCCATTCAGTCGTAAATCATCAAGATACTTATAAATTATTCCAAATATTACAAGATGTAAAAATTAGAATGATTTCTTATGGAGGAAGCAAGAACAATATATCTTTATTAATTGATTCAAACGATAAAATTAATACGCTACAAAAACTAAATGATTATTTATTTGAATTAGTCACTCTGTAAAGTATAATATTAGTGTTTTTAGCA
>Ga0102885_1000108_pt1 | contig 16409 bp, 15 predicted proteins | sample Colrivmeta1550B3_FD_84498 | JGI IMG/M metagenome (GOLD analysis project Ga0102885, IMG submission 84498) | Estuarine microbial communities from the Columbia River estuary - metaG 1550B-3 | ecosystem: Environmental > Aquatic > Marine > Intertidal zone > Estuary | place: USA: Columbia River...
ATGTTGAGCATGTTTTGTTATCATTAGTTACCTAATTAAAATGGCAGTTTCTTAACGATAACAATATCACCTTCGTAGACAAAAACCATCGGTTTTTCGCCATTGCGAATATCGCGTAAGTTGATCTTCATCGCTTGCGCTGGAGGAGTGTTGGCACGCATCAAAATGCACTCAGCTTGGTTAGCATCATCGTTGAGTCCACCAGCTCTTGAAATAGCTTCTAAAATATCGACTTTACCATTTTCAGGAAGAGCTTCTTCCCCGGGATTACCCACGAAGCCTAGCACCTGATATGCTGATTTTTCTTTTGGCTCATAATCTGGATCACCTTGACCTCCATCACTAGAGATGTCAGCAGGCGCCCCTGAATTAATTTTATCTAAATTCGATGAACCTGTATTGGCTTCGTTCATTCGATTCGCATCACTCGCATCACTCGAGTCTGCAGCAATGACTTCGGTGCCCTCTGAACTGGGGCCTGCTTCAGCAATCACCATAGAAAGATCACTCGGAAAGCCAATAAAATCGTCAAGATAGCGTTGCGTAGGCACACGCCTCTTCCTGACTGAGCTGGGTATGATATCATCATTGTCATCTGTTCTAAAGTCGCCAATGACCGTGATAGGATTCACGACAGTTTCACTGAGGTCATTGACAAGATCAATCAGATCCTGAAGCTCAGTGGCAGGTAGCCCATAGGTAACTGCTGGTGGAACTTGATCCTGTAAAGGTCCAAAAAGGTCGCCCCCAGCTCCACCTTTTGCTCCCTTAGAACTTTTAGCGCTCTTAGCACTCATTTCATATCCTTTAGCACCAAGTCCTGAGTCACCACTCACTGCTCCGTAGGTGTTCACGATAGTCTGCACAGCAGCGAGAGCATCTGGAGCAACGGCAATCGCACATTGCCCAATAATGCGAAAGTTGCTCGGCGAAACCTCAATGGCAACTTCGACGATCTCAGAAACCATGGCTGTATCAGCTTCTGATGCAATGATGGCCGCCTTGACGACTTCACAAGCGCAACTTGGGTTGTTACCAATCTGGAGTGCTACTACCTCAAGCACTCGCTCAGGGTGGGCTTTGACGTATTTTTTGACAGCGCGATGAATTTCACCACAATCAGGTGCTGCTGCATACTTGGGAGCAATAAGATGAGGTCCGTTGTTCGCAAGAGACTTTTCTCTGTCTTTCGCATTGAGCGGTTTAATCTCAATAGCTCCGGAAGTAATAAATGCCGAGTTATCACTGATCGCCTCAGCACTGAGGGCCTCGAACACAATCGCCCTAGTGATCGTGTAATCTTTCGTAATTGGCTCTCCCCCACTAGCCGATGGCACAGAGGAGGTGATAATAGCACCCGCTGAAAAACTAATCTTGGTTGCTTTTGGCGGCAATACGGCAGTGCTCGCAACTCCACGATCTGCTCGGATACTCCAAATTCTATCTCCCATGGTGTAAGTGACTGGCTTGACCTTGGGTGGAACCGTCACAAATAAAGATGGCGTAGTTTGTGCCTCGATAACTGCCGCAGGCGGGCGAGCATCTGATGGAGCGACGAGCATTAATGGCACGAAGGCTCCCATCACCATAGCAATGGCACGAGATGTGTTAAATGAGTGGCTATAAAACATCGGGGGGATTGGTTGTGTGTGGGTTAGCTGGGATTCATAGAAGCTCAAGCTATCTGATAACTTAAACGTATTTTAGCAAATCACCAGAAAATATAATTAGCATTGATGCTGAATATCCAATTTTCAAAATCATTGAGGTTGTCAGCGGTTGTATTATTGTTGTTTTGGGTGCTGCTACTAAGTCTAGCACTGAGGCTCAAACCATTGTTAAAGCGATAGCTTGAACCTAAGCTGATACTGAGATAATCGCTATCTCCAGTGCCTCCATTGGGATCATCACTGAAATAATCATCATTCTCATAGGTGACACTGAGATTGTGGCTCCAGCGATCCGATTGCCTCCAATTGAGCGATAGCGATGCTCCGGTGGCAGTGTAGCTTGTGTTGCCGATGCTGTTCGAGGGTTTGTAATCACTCCAAATAGAGGCGCGAATGCTGGTGCGCGGCCCAAGCTGGTGACTCAAACCAATGCGGTATGTGAGGCTATTTTCGCCGCCGCCTGATCCAGAACCATCAAATTCATAGGTGCTCCAGCCCACGCTACCCGTGAATGCTGTTTTTCCAGTTGCTTCGTAAGTTCCAGTGATACCTGCACTGTAATTGGTGCGATCTTGGGTGTTGTCCACTCCTCCGCCGCTACCGCTAACATCCGTGATACCATAACCTACATAAGGACCCACGGAAATCTTACCTGTGACCTGGTAGGTTAATGATGCTCTCGCGTTGTAGGAAACATCATCAAGTAAACCTACATCAGTGCGTTGATTGACGTTGCTACCATTGAAAGACCGATTAATCCGCTCTGGACTGTCGTAGCTATTCGATCGAGCATCGGCACTAAGATTCAAATTCATCTTACCCGTGAGGCTGTGTGACACTCGGACCCCTGCATTGATGCTCTCTCTGCCAACAAGTCCCCCGTTAAGGCGGTCACTCTCTTGGTTCTGATCATACCCGAGGTCAAAGCTGATCGTGGTCTTGGGTAATCTGATCTGCGAGCTGTTATCAAAACTGAAACGAAAACGATGATCGAGATCATTGAGGTCTGAGTTATTTGAATAGATACGGTATGACGGGGTATAATAAATCGATAATTTTTGATCGCCAGACCCAAGTCCTGGTGTGGTAAAACTAAGTGTAGGCGCAATCGTAAATATGATGTCGTCCTGCTCACTATCTTCACTATCCAGAAAAATATTGCTCTCACCCCTGACACTCGCATTCAACGATAAGTGGGTATAATCCTTCCAACTATCAGCATCGCGTGTGCTTCTAGGAAGTGGTGTTTCGATTCCCTCCTGTGGCATCTCAAACAGGTCACTCGGATGAATATCCACATCTTGAGCACCAGCCCTCTCAAAAGTAACAAAAGGCAGTAATGCAAAGGTCATCAACGTAAGGCTAAGCCTCCGCAAACCTAACAGAATGTGTTTACCAATAATGGTCATGATATCATGTATGTTTTCGTTTTTAGGGGGTTAGGTAGGGTGAAAAAGGTGCTGGCAGACCACCTTCACCAATTATTATAAATAATTAGGTAAAGGCCGTCAATACTTAAGATTTGTTCAATTAGTGAGCTTTGTAGCCACACCAAGGCCTTAGGTATAGTCATTCAAAAGCGTAATGGGCTTATCCATATTGAATCTGATAGATCTACCGCCCGCAAAACCAAGCTTGCTATGTATATACAATGCGGGCAAAATAGCTGGAGTGCAAAGCGATACTTCTGATGGCGAACAACACCGGCAAACTCGGCGAAAATCACCGAGCCGTCTGGCAGACCATCAAACTGGCGATTCATCAAGTAAGAATCTGGGTAACCGCAGTAAAAAGCATCAATCCATGGGCGCTATAGCCAGCGGACAAAGCGCGCTTCAGATCATCGGCGGCCTGCTTCTTATTGTTGCTATCTTCATTGGTCCGCTACTCGCAGGGTCTTACTATGGATCATGGCGCTGGCCTCTTGTCCTCATCAGCTCGATTGCTGCTCTACTGCTTATATTAGGCACTCAGTCAAATCGATCAGGACCAGGATCTGGACCAGGACAGCAAAAACAAAGGCAAAGCAATCATGGCGCTCGCTTTTTGATCGGACTCTTAGCATTGACGATATTGCAAGGATTGTGGATGTGGTTCAACGCATGGGGAGTATTCTATAACTCGCCCGAATTTTACGATGTTGCTAGTGTGCCGTGGCGAATTGACACTCTTGCTGACCAACCATTCCCCAGTCTCCCGGGAACGGCTGATAAAGCCGAATCATATGACCGGCTCAGCTACATCATTCCCTGCCTAGCGCTGATTTGGGGGGTCCGTCAGCTTGTTATCGCTCGCCCATCTTGGTGCCAGCACCTGGCAAAATCGATTTTTTGGTCAGGCGCTATTATTGCCCTCGTTGGCATTCTCCAGCGCGCATCCGGCACCTCCTCAATCCTCTGGCTTGACCAGCTTGAGCAAGGTTTACTCACCAAGCATTTTTTCGCCACTTACCGCAGCCCAGGCATTGCGACTTGTTTTCTCAACGTGGCTCTCGCTCTTGGCCTGCCATCCGTATTGAACGCTTTGCGCAGCGATCTCGACACGCGCGGCTTCCGTGCTCACTACCCGATGGCATATCTGCTGGTCACCATCTCCGGGGTCATCATTATTATTTGCGCCGTGATTACGGCTGGCTCAAAAGCAGGGATGGCATTTGGAGTCATCACTGTGATTCTATTTTCACTGTTAAACCGTCACGCCATTGGTAAGGCATTTCGTGAATCCTCGACTCAATTATTCTTCGGCAACAAGCCGATTGAGCGTAATATTTTCATTGGCGCCATTATTTGCATCACCGTATTTCTTATCCTTACCTTCGCCGGAATCATGTCAGAGCGGTGGAGTGGCGCCCACAAGCTCAACTACTCATCCTTAACGGGCAGATTACAGGCCAATGAGGTCATGCTTAAAATGGTAGCCGATGATGGCTGGGGAGCACTGGGCATGGGGCCTGGTTCCTTTTATCCACTATTTCCATATTATTCAGGGCAGATCAACAGCCTGATCACAGGAGTATGGGTATACGCCCACAATGATTACATGCAAACCTTAGTTGAGTGGGGCTGGTTCGGCTTCGTACTGTTGGCTGCATGCATTGGTGGTGGTTTTTTACTGCTAGCACGAGAGCTCTTTTTCCATCGCACTGAACACAGTAAAAGCCGATTTATCCATATGCGAGGCTACCTGCTAGCGATGTTTGTCTTTCTTGTTCATGCCTTGATCGAATTCCCCTTCCAAATTGAATCACTGGCCGTCGTGTTCGCGGTGATGCTTGGCGTCGCATGGGCTTCTCCAGCAATAAGAGGACGCGATATCAGAAAAAAAGACCGGTATGGCAGAACACGGAGATCACGCAGATCAGGTCGAAACGGGCGTGGTCGAAGCAGCAGACGATCTCAAGGGTCAGAATCTTCAGACTCAGCGCAGGGCCATGACTAATCTCATGGCGTAATTTGCATGATGAAGCGGGTCAAGGCACCATGGAGCACGCTAAGAGCTGATTAACTTTAGGAACCGGGCACCATCATCATGCTCAAAGCTAATCCAAGTGACATCGGAGGGAATTAACCCTGGAAATTTATCTGGCCACTCCACCACCACAATACCGTCTTCATCAAGATACTCGTCCCAACCGATACGCAGGACCTCGTCCTCCGAATTCAGTCGATAAAAATCAAAATGATATAAGGGTAAGCGACCGCCACGGTACTCATTCACGAGGCTAAATGTCGGGCTCGTCACCTCCATACCAGCCTGGCTATTGTCCGCTCCTTCAGTCAGTCCCTGAGTCAAACCCTGAGCTAACCCCTTAGTAAAATGAGTTTTACCGGCACCGAGACCACCTTGTAGTGCCATTACGCTACCCGCTTCTAGCCCGAAGGATAGTTCTCGACCCAATGCAATCATTGACTCAGGAGAATCAACCCGAACACCCGTCGTTGATAATTCCTCCATGCGTTGCCTGTATGAATCTGTATTCATTGTTATCTCAAATCAAACTCCCTGTTACTAACTCTTCGTTGTGGCAGATACTTCGTGCTGCTCATGGTATCGCCTCCAAATCCATGAATGGCAAACTCAATCACGTCGCTAATGCATTGCCGTCGTACTCGCTCATCAGAGTTCCAGCACCATGCTCATCGACCTATCTTACACTACTTATTGGTATTTATCGGTAGCGCGCCACCAAACACAACTTCAGCGCTTACCGATCATTACATTCTACGGCCAATATCAAACGGCCCAGGAACACACTCCTGACTTCCCATTGATCACTTCATGTGACCATCTTAGGCCATGGCAACCCGCATCGATTTCCTCCATCAAGATTGCCTCGAGGGCATGAAAGCGATGCCCGCGAGCTCAGTGGATCTGGTCGTCAGCTCACCCCCCTACAATTTAGGTATCGAATACGACACTTACCAAGACCATACCGATCGCTTCGCATTCATTCAATGGTGCCTCGAGTGGGCTACCGAGCTCAAGCGTGTGATGCACGATGACGCCTCTTTTTTTCTCAATCTGGGCGCTGCCCCAAAAAACCCGCTATTACCGCACCAGCTACTCTTGGCACTAACACAGTCAGAAAACGAGCCTCTCTTCGTACTTCAAAATACATTCCATTGGATCAAATCTATTTCGGTTGAGACACGCTCGGGTGAAACCATCAGCGCGGGACATTTTAAACCCATCAACAGCCACCGATACGTCAACGATTGCCATGAATATGTTTTTCATCTGACCAAATCAGGAGTCATCCCGCTCGATCGCCGAGCTGCCGGGGTCCCCTATGTTGATAAATCTAACATCGAGCGCTGGGGTCACACCGACGGTGAGGATAAACGTTGCCGCGGCAACAACTGGTTCATCCCCTACGACACCATCAAGAATCGCGACAAAGACCGACCGCACCCAGCGACATTTCCTATTGGCCTCGCCGAGCAATGTATCCGCATTCATGGCAATGCAGAAAAAACCCATATGCTCGACCCCTTCAATGGCATCGGCTCATCCGCCATTGCCGCCTATCGTATGGGCCTTGCCAGCTACACCGGCTTTGATATTGATGAAGGCTACCTAAACCTCGCCGCTGAGCGCCTCAACGAAGCACGCGCTCAAGGCGAACATACCTAGGCACATCACGCTGCTGAACTTCTGCTTGCTATGAAAAATGACCCCATCCTCGCCCTCGCCCCGATGCAGGATGTGACCAATTTACCCTTCATGCAGGTAATCCAGGAATACGGTGGACCAGACTATTATGTGACCGAATATTTCCGCGTGCACGCCGACTATAGCTTGGAGCAGAAAATTCTCAGCAGTATCACAAAAAATAAAACGGGACGCCCTGTCTATGCTCAGCTCATTGGCCAAGACACTGAGGCACTGGTGCGAGTTGCCAACGAGCTCCAAGCCTACCCCATCGCCGGCATTGACCTCAACCTCGGCTGTCCTGCCCCTGTTGTTTGCCGTAAGGATGCTGGTGGAGGCTTGTTACGGAGGCGAGAACACATGGAGCACATCATTGCCACACTACGCGATGCTATCAGCGGCAAATTCACCGTCAAAACTCGAGTCGGCTACGACAGCCATGATGAGTTTCCTGAGCTTCTTGAGATCTTCAAACGCTATGATATCGACACTCTGACTATTCATGGGCGCACCGTCACCGAGCGTTATCAGACTCCCATACACCCTGAATGCATTCGACTAGCCGCAGAGCAAATGAACTGCCCAGTCATTGCCAATGGTAACGTGGTCGATGTTGATACCGGCATAGGTGCTATCAACAAAACCAAAGCAGCTGGGCTTATGATCGGTCGCGGCGCAATTCGCAACCCTTGGATCTTCGACCAACTGCGTGCCTCCTTCTCGAACCAAGAACCCCAAACGATCGTCAGAGCAGACCTCCTCGGCTATATTGACAGGCTCTATCACGCGATTGCATCGCACGCTCATGACTTTGACCCCAGTAAGCACGTCAACCGAATGAAAAAATACATGCTCTACATCGTTCAAGGTATCGATGATGCCTTCGAGCATCGCATCCGTCGCGTGACCAGCCCAGAGAGCTTCCACCAAACTTGTCGAGACTTCCTCGATAACAACGAGCCTCTACCCTCCCGCCCACCAGAAAAATCCAAACTCTTCTGCGGCTTCGATGCTTTGCGTTAATTTCAATCCCGTGTTAGCCTCTCCTCTGTGCCATCTAGCTTTCCAGACTCAGCCCTGATACAGGTTCGCAACCTGCACCAGAACTTTGGCTCCAATCTTGTCCTCCAAGGTGTCGACTTAGACATTTATGCCAATGAGACAGTATGTCTATTGGGCACATCTGGCGGCGGCAAAACAGTTCTTGTTAAACACATGATCGGCCTGATGCAGCCTAAGCAAGGCAGAATCATCATCGATGGCGTTGATATATCTAATCTGGGTGAGCGAGATCTTGCTCCAGTCAGAAAAAAAATGGGCATGATGTTTCAAAACGGAGCCTTATTTGACTCACTCAACGTGGCTCAAAACATCGCCTTTCCCCTGCGCGAGGAAGGCATCAAAGACATCGACGAATTAAACAAACGAGTCTCCGAAGTTCTCGATATTGTTAACCTACCAGGGCAGGAAGAGAAAATGCCCTCCGATCTATCTGGAGGCATGCAAAAGCGTGTCGCCCTTGCTCGAGCCATCGTCGTTCAACCGGAATGCATTTGCTACGATGAACCCCACGCCGGCCTTGACCCGATCACTGCAGAGAAAATCGACAAGTTGATCAAACGCCTGCAGCGAGATCATGGCATTACCAATATAGTCATCACCCATGAGCTACGCAGTGTATTTCGCATCGCCGACCGCATCATCTTCATGAAGGACGGCAAGGTCTATTGGCAAGGAAGCCCCGCTGAGATGAAAGCAAGCTCAGACCCTACGCTAAGTGACTTTATTACAGGATCAGAGGGTTAATATCTACATCGGCTTAACACTTAACCCTTCCCTCTTTTGCAACTTGCCAGAAACTGCAATTCAAGAGAAACTCATACTATGCCCGTTCGGGAAAAAAAACGAGAGCGCACCGCAGGCCTCTTTGTCCTTATCGGCCTCATTCTACTCGGTGTGCTTATCGTAGAGTTTGGTCGCTTTGGTGATCGCTTTCGTGGTCACTACCCTCTTTATGTCGAATTTCCTGATACCGCTGGCATTATCAAAAATAGTGAGGTTCGTCTCCGTGGTGCCAAAATTGGCCGAGTAGCCACGAGACCCGAGCTAAGAGTCACCCAGAGAGCCAGTAGCGTTCGAATGGAAATGCGCATCCGCAATGATGTTCAAATCCCCTTTGACTCCGTTTTTGAAATCAGCTCATCCGGCCTTCTCGGTGACAAATATATCGAGATCGTTCCTCCGGATCAAGAAACAGGAGATTATTACCAATCTGGCGATACCATCGCAGGCAGAGGTGCTGGTGGATTTGATTCACTCAAATCAAACGCAGAAGACATTGCACGTGATACTAGCCAGCTGATTAAAGAAGCGACCGTGACTTTTGAGAAGATCGACCAAGCGCTCGAGTCACTTCAACGCATTGGCAAAAGCATGGATGTCACCATGTCCAAGATCAACGACGAGCTTCTGTCCCAGGAAAACCTCGATCAACTGACTAAGACAATCGCCAATTTCGAAACATCCAGTGACAATTTAAAAACAGTATCTGCCGAGCTCAAGCCGACTATCACAGAGGCGCGTGATACCTTCTCAAGCATGAAGGACACCTCACGGAGCGTGCAAGATCTTGTTACCGATGCCCGCGCCGAGATCAAGCGCATCAGACCGGCCCTCAAAGAAATCCCCAAGGCCGTGCAGAGCATCAGCAGCGCTGCTGCCAAGGCTGAAGCGACCATGTCAGCCATGCAGGACAAGGACGGTATGTTCGGCGTCATGGCTCACGACCAAGAAACAGGAACCAACACCAAGGAGTTTGTTAAAAACTTGAAACGCTATGGTATCTTGCGCTACCGAGACGATTCCTCCCCTGAAAACAATGACCCTCGCAACAAATTCCGTGGCAGTCGCCGCTAGCTTTTAAGCACTGACTCGATAGCCTTGCACCAGATCCACAAAGTCGATATACAAACTATAAGATCGATATATAAAACGATAGACAACCGCCTCTAACCCATCCCATGTCAGACACCAGCGACGAACCACGTATCTACCTCCTGCCCAATCTCATGACGGCGGGAAATCTCTGCTGCGGCTTTTTTGCCGTGTTGACCATTTTCAATGGCATGCAGGAAACTGATTTTTCAGCTGCCTTCCCATTTTACGAAAAGGCAATCTTGCTCATCTTTGGATCCTGTCTGTTTGATTTACTCGATGGCAGACTAGCGCGCATGGGTGGCCAAGAATCTCCCTTTGGCCAAGAGTTTGACTCACTTGCGGATGTCGTCTCTTTTGGCATGGCACCCGCCCTTCTGGTCTCCAAAGCGGTGTTATTTAATCTACCCAGTAAGATCGGCTGGGCGATTGCCTTCATCTACCTGCTCTGTGGAGCAATGCGCCTAGCGCGCTTTAACTGCCTGGCCAACATGCCCAAAAAGAAAGGCCAATCGATGGACTTTCGTGGTATCCCCATTCCAATGGCGGCTGGATTCATCGCCTCCGTTACTTTCTTACTGATCTACTTTTCAGAAACTGAACGCCAGCTTGGTCACTGGAACTGGGTGCTCGCAGGTGGCATGCTGGCACTATCTGGTTTGATGATTAGCAACCTACGCTATCCCAGCTTCAAAAAAGTAGATTTCCAAACTCGAGGCACCCCATGGGGCATCCTTGCTGGTGCACTTTTGATCGTATTACTCATCAACGAACAAACGCGTTGGTACACGCCCACCTTAATTTTCACCCTCTACCTTGTCTATGGTCTGATTCGCCCCCTACTTTCCAAAAAATTACGACACAGCTTTGAAGACGCCGTAGATGGTGATCCAGATATTGACCTAGATTTAGATCCCAAACCGGAACCCGATAGCGACAATCAGCCTAGCTGAAATCGAAAATCTAAGCTAAGAAATTGACTTCCAAAGGCACCTCTTTATTTTCCGAAGTCATCAACTTATGTTTGCCGTTTTATTTGCCTACTTAGAATCTTGCCTTACTCGCAGTTGCGGTAAAAGCATAGCGGTTATCTTGACCGTAATGGTTACATGCATAGGTCACGCCGAAGCCAGAAAGGTATCGCGCGTTATCATCGACGCAGGTCACGGAGGCAAGGACAAGGGAGCGCATAGAGGCACCACCTACGAGAAAGACCTCGCCCTCAAAGTCGCTTTTTTGGTGGAAAAAATGCTTAAAGAAAAAGGCATGCCCGTGACGATGACTCGTCGCAGCGATCAATTCATCTCACTCAGAGGTCGCGCTGATATCGCTAACCGATACAGCAACGCCATCTTCATCAGTATTCACTTCAACGCTCACACAGGCACCCGCCTCAATGGCGTTGAAACCTACTACCACAGTGAGCTGGGCAAAAAACTCGCGGCACACGTGCACCTGAGGATGCTAAGCCAACTCCAGCCTCGCAACGGCAACACGCGGCAGCGCAAGGACCTAGGAGTGCTCAAGGCAACACGCTGCCCAGCGATCCTGGTCGAATGCGGATACATCAGTAATCCAGATGAGCGCAAAAAATGCATCACTTCTGGTTACCACAAAAAATGCGCACAGGCGATTGTGGACGGCATCTGGGCCTACAAAACCTACAACTAGTCAGCGAAGAGAATTGCTCTCAATTTTTCGCTTTCGGCAAGAGCTTCATCAAGTGTAGGTGCCACAAAATTAACATGCCCAAGCTTGCGGCGACCCGCTTTCCACTGCTTTTCATAGAAGTGCCATTTGGCATTACTAAGAAGAGCGATCTCTGGATTCGAAAAAGCATCCTGATCGCTTTTCCAAATGTCACTGAGAAGGTTTAGCATGACTGTCGTACCGTGTGGTCGAGGATCCCCTAGAGGTAGACCGCAGATGGCACGCACATGCTGCTCGAACTGTGAAGTCACACAACCATCATTGGTAGCATGCCCTGAATTATGTGGTCGTGGTGCGATTTCGTTGACCAGCACTTCACCACTTTCAAGCACGAATAGCTCCACGGCCAAGATGCCGACATAGTCGAGTCCTTGCACCACATTCTCAGAGAGAAGCTTAGCGCACTCGGCTACCGACTCATCTACCCTCCCAGGCAAGATAGAGACGTCTAGCACATGATGCCGGTGGATGTTTTCCACCAACGGAAATGCCTTCACCTCGCCGTCCACATTACGAGCAACGACGACAGAGCATTCCATGACAAAGGGGATAAAACCCTCAACCACGAGACGACAGGCACCATTCCAATCGGACTTGCATCCTTCAAGATCTTCGACTGTTTTCAGGCGCCACTGCCCTTTACCGTCGTAGCCATCAGTTGCCGTCTTAGCGACACAATTGCCGTCGAGCTGATGAAATGCAGTTTCTAATTGCTCAGGAGTATCCACCACGCGAAATTCAGTTTGCGTGGCTCCGATCGACTCAAGAAATCCTCTTTCAAGCTCACGATTACCAGTAATCTCTACCGCCTTTGCATTCGGTCGCAGCTCTACTTTTGAGGAAATATCTTGGAGTAATGCGGGTGGTAATTTTTCAGTCTCCACCGTGACTACATCAACCATCTCGAGGAACTTAGCTTTCGCCACCTCATCGTCATATGGGCTATCGATGACCAAATCGACTTCGCGATCTACTGATGAGCTATCGGCTCCACCAGACCACGCCACCACCTTGTATCCAAGTGGCATTGCTGCCTGCGACATCATGCGCGCCAGCTGACCAGAGCCTAGGATTCCAATCGTAGAGCCGGGAAGAAATACCTGATCAGACATGAACCTTTAATCTTCGAGCTTCATTTCGGCCACCATTTCTACCATCTCTTGGCGATAGGCTTTCAGCTTAACCGCGAGGTCTGGATCTTTACCAGCGAGGATACTCACCGCAAATAAGCCAGCATTGGCCGCGCCAGCTGGACCAATAGCAAAGGTTGCCACAGGAATACCCTTGGGCATCTGAACGATAGAAAGAAGTGAATCTTGGCCATTAAGCGCACTCGATTTAACGGGGCAGCCGAGCACTGGCAAAGTCGTAATTGCTGCGATCATTCCTGGAAGGTGAGCTGCACCGCCAGCGCCCGCGATGATAATTTCAAAACCATTTGCTTCAGCATTCTGAGCAAAATCAACCATACCCATAGGAGTGCGGTGCGCACTGACAACGCTAGCTTCATAGCCAATTCCAAACTTATCCAATGCCTCAGCTGCCAACTTCATTGTCGGCCAATCTGAGTTGCTCCCCATCACGATTGCTACTTTTTTATCTGCCATTTGCTTGGTGCGTTGTTGAGGCCGCAGAGTAACCACCACTTCGAGAAATGCACGCCTTTTATAGGCATACCTGCCCTAGCTCAGCTTATCTAATAACTTCTGGTGTATACCGCCAAAGCCGCCGTTACTGAGCACAGCCACGGTGTCCCCCTCTTGGCTTTCCTTTGCCACAAGTGAAACGATCTCGTCGACTGTTTCACAATACCAACAAGAGGTGCCAGAAGCCTCGATATCACTGACCAGCTTGTGAGGGTCGAGCCGGTCTTGTTCAGCCACTTTTTCTGGATTCGGCACTGCAGGAACAACCACGAGATCTGCTTTACTCAGAGCCTTCGCCAAATCGTCCTGAAATACATTACGACGGGTCGTGTTAGAGCGTGGTTCAAAAATAACCCACAATCTAGAATCTGGATACTGCTGGCGCAAACTATCTGCCGCCAGACCAATCGCCGTAGGATGGTGAGCAAAATCATCAATCACCCGCACACCGCCAGCTATACCACGCACTTCTTGACGACGCGCTATACCCTCAAAACTCGCCAGCCCATCTCTAATCTCATCTGCGCTAAAGCCAGAAAACCTTGCTGCACAAATCGCCATTGCCGCATTGCGGACATTGAACTCGCCTGCCATTGGTAACACGTAACGCACACCATCAAGATCGAAGCTCGTGTTCTCTTGACCGTAGTCAATATCGGTAACCTGTAAGTCACAATGTTCACCGAGACCAACCGTAGTTACTGGCGCAGGACCACCACTCGCTACATCCATCGTGTTGGCACAGTCTCCATTAACATAGGCCATGCCATTTCTTGGTACAATGTTGAGCAGCCTTTTGAAAGTCAGCTTAATTTCATCGAGCGAGTCATAGATATCTGCATGGTCAAATTCGATATTATTGATCACGACCACTTCGGGCAAATAATGTAAGAACTTCGACCGCTTATCAAAAAACGCGGTGTCGTATTCGTCACCCTCAAGGACCACGAACTCAGATTCTGTGAAGGTCGCTCCTTGCCCAAGGTTGCGCGGAATACCTCCAATCATATAGCTTGGATCTACCCCTGAGGATTTTAAAATCCATGCCAGCATTGAGCTTGTGGTAGTTTTTCCATGAGTACCACTGACCACTAAGTTCCTGCGACCACGCAGGAAGTGATCTTTTAGAATTTCGGGCAACGATACATAAAGAAGCTTACGATCTAATGCCGCCTCGGCCTCTTCATTACCACGGCTGATTGCATTACCCACGACAATCACCTCCGCAGTCTCTGGAATATTTTCCGCCTTAAAACCAGGGAATATCTGAATACCTTGCTGCTCCAGAAAAGTCGACATAGGCGGATAGACATTTTCGTCCGATCCGGTGACCGTAAAACCCTTCGCGTGCATGGCCGCTGCAACTGAGCCCATGGCCGTTCCGCAAATACCGATAAAGTGAATGTGCTGCATCAATGTGTAGTATGTTTAGGATTAGTGCTATCAAGAAGGATCCCACCGTTTCGAAAAAAGCAGTATTAAAAACCAGGCGCTGCCACCGTACCGTTCTGAATTTCATCAAGCTGGCGGCGCAGAATAGAATCAGCAACCTCGCTCACCATGTGCTCAAGCAATAAACGCAAATGACTACCTTCACAGTAGTCTGCGGGGGCAATGTGCTTAACTCGGTCAGCCCTCGCGCAAAGTTGATAGCATTTTCTGAAGCTGTTGCGTGACGGATCTTCGGGGTTGTATACCGCAATAGCATTACCACCATTTTTGCGCATCACGGTGAAGCATGGCACATCGGTGGGGCCATCACCGACATAGATCATATTCTCGAATGGCACTGGACGTAGATTCGGGTTCATATGATCGTTGACGTCATCCTTGTAGTCTAACAAACCCTTATTAATTCTAAACAAAAATTGAGTCTTAGTGGTATGGGAAATAGTTCTTTTTGCGTGCCTTATATGCCCTTGCTCATCCTCGCCGAATTCACAACCGTAGATCGCACGAAAATTATCTTTAATACTGCAACCATCAAGTAGTGCCTTCAAACCTGATGAGACAATGTAATACTCAATGGTAATGTCTTGAGACTCATGCTCAGGGCTTAGGCAGCGTTTACGTAACTGGTCAAAGATGTCAGGAACTCCCGGAAAGTAGCTCAAATTTGATCCAAGCTCAACGAGACGATCGTTGCTAACCTGGTCCATCTCCAAATAACCCAGCAAACAATGCATATAAGCAAGCTCACCATCCCAACCTTGCTCTTGAACGAGCCGGTTACATTTTCTCCAAAATGATTCAGGATTAATTCCAAACTCAGGAAAAATAACATCATCCTGCATGTAGCTCGGGCTCAAGGTTTGATCATAATCAAAAACAAGGGCGATGGTATTTTGTGCAATGGCCATGGATATATTGTCTACTGCCACTCTATGAGGCGATCAACTGCCACAGCAAACCAACAGAGGAGCATAACAGCAAGCGAGAAAACCAATCGACATCGCAAACAATACACTCTTTCGTTACCTTGCTTAACCCTATTTTTTGGTGGTATTCGCCAATAGCTGTTTTAAAGTATATTCATGATTCATTTAAAGTTAATCGCTCTTCCTCTTGTCTGCGTCCTTACCTTCAGCTCATGCCAAACAACGAACCCTTACACGGGTGAACAACAAACCAGCCGCTCAACATCAGGTGCTATGATTGGAGGCCTCATTGGAGCAGGCTTAGGATCCTTGACCGGTTCTGGCAGTACCGACAGAAGACAGAAAGCTATGGTTGGAGCAGGCATCGGCGCCCTCGCCGGTGGCCTTATCGGCAACTACACCGATAAGCAGGAAGCCGAACTCCGCCAAAACCTAGAAGGCAGTGGTGTCAGCGTTACCCGCAACGGCAACAATCTGACTCTCAATATGCCTGGCGACATCACCTTTGCAACCGATAGCTCTGACCTGAATGATCGCGCCCTCAACACTCTCGATGGCGTGGGTATTATCCTCGCTAAGTATAACCGCACATTGGTCAACATCACAGGGCACACCGACAACGTTGGCGATCGCAGCTACAACTACAAACTCTCCGAAAAGCGCGCACGCTCGGTAGCAGGACATCTCAAAAATGGTGGCGTGATGGATCAGCGCATACTCATTTACGGACGCGGCCCCGATCAACCAGCAGCATCCAACAACACCGCAGCCGGTCGCCAAGCAAACCGCCGTGTGACGATCGAACTAGTTCCTCACAGCTCCTAATGAGCCTCAGAATATGAGGCGATAATTGCACCAAATCACACTCATAAAAAGACCACCTCTTGCACATGCGAGAGGTGGTTTTTTGGTAGTAGGCC
>Ga0102885_1000113_pt1 | contig 15910 bp, 10 predicted proteins | sample Colrivmeta1550B3_FD_84498 | JGI IMG/M metagenome (GOLD analysis project Ga0102885, IMG submission 84498) | Estuarine microbial communities from the Columbia River estuary - metaG 1550B-3 | ecosystem: Environmental > Aquatic > Marine > Intertidal zone > Estuary | place: USA: Columbia River...
CCCGCTTGAAGGAGCGCTGCAAATAGAGTAGGCGCGCCTTACCTGCTCACCGTTTATGATGTGATTTAATGTAATATATTGTCCTGCAATAAAACTAAAAGTTGTTTTAAGCGCTTGAGGAACTTCAAAAGTAACTGCTACAGAGGTAGGGGTTACTTGTTTTATTTCTGATATTTTTAAGGCATGAAAATCGCTCATATAATTCAATTTTTTTTACAAAAGTAATCAAGTCTGTTTCCTAAACCGACTTAATATTGTGTTAAATAACCCCTTGAACACTTACTAAGCAAGTGGCAGGTACTTTTTACGGTACTTGATAATTAAAGCAACGGCTCTCCAGGCTACCCAAACAATTATTGCAGCCCAAATACCTATAAGGCCCCAACCCATGTAGTTTGATAGTAATAGCACAGGAATAAAACCTAAAAAGGTAGACCCTAACAATACATTTCTTAAATAGGCCATTTCTCCTAGGCCTTTAAAAATTGCATCTAGTGTAAATGCTATTGCGTTAAAGGGCAAACAAATTAAAACCATAAAAAACATCCCTGTAAATAGACTAAGCACAAGAGGGTCTTTATTGAAAATGAGCCCCACATAGTTGTAACAAAGCACCCCGGCCAACATTAAAACTATAGCTACAATGGTATTGTAGGCGGTAACTCTTTGGGTTAACTTCCATAGAGAAGTATAGTTTTTTGCTCCAAGAAGCCTACCTCCTAAAATATTTCCAGCAGCGCCATAGCCGTCTAGAAAAAAGGCTGTAAACAACCAGACATTCATGGCAATGGTATGAACTGCAACATACTCTTTGCCAAGCCCTGCAGCCTCTCTTGTGGAGAGAATAAGAGCAACGTTTAGGGCTATAGAGCGTAAAAACAAATTAGCGCACATAGTTACAAGACGCTTAATTTGTGGGTGTAATGGAAACTCCAGGCGTAAAGACACCTGGGTTTTTTTTAATACCAGTAGTAAAGATAGTAGTGCCATTACCCCTTGAGCCACTAAACTTGCCCACGCTGCACCAACAACACCCATAGGAGCAACAAAACCATCTAAACCATATACAAGTAAAAAATCAAGACCAATATTTACACCGGCTCCAATGGCTGCAATTATCATGGGCCAAAAAGTGTTTTGCAGCCCTCTAAAGAGTCCGAAAACAGCAAAGGTGAATAGCGTTAAAGGAAAGCCCCAAACCCTGATGTTGTAATAGGCTATACTTAAGTCTAAAATCATACCCTTTGCATTGAGCAAGGTGAAAATTTCTTCCACAAAAAAATAGGTCGAGCCCAACACCACTAGACTCAATAGTATGTTAAAAAAAATGGCCTGGGCTGGAAAACTCCTTAAATCTGCAAGGGTTCCTGCGCCTACATTTTGAGATACAATGGCACTAATGGCGCTTCGGGTTTGAGCTAAAATCCAGATAAGAGCAGATAAAAATACGCCAACAATACCTACGGCCGCTAAAGATTCTGTACCAAACTCAGGGATATTACCAACCACGGCAGCGTCTGTACTAGATAATATGGGTTCTGCAATACCTGCAATTATAGCTGGTATGGCTAGCTGCTGTATGCGCTTAAAAGAAATGTCAATCATTGTGAGAGTAAAAGTACATTATAAAATAAGTTCATAACAATAAAAAGGGTCCTGACTTTGTTTTGGAAAGTAAATGTTGCCCAGGGGTTGATAGCCTCTATTTTCATAGAAGCGCTGGTTGCGTTTATTTTGGCTAAAGGTGTCTAATCTTACAGATACAGCCGCGTTTGATTTTGCAAAAGATTCGGCAAAATCCATGAGGGTTCTTGCGTGGCCTTGTTTTTGAAATGCCGGAGAGATTGCCAATCTATGGATATAATAGTGTTTTGTATCTTGAGTGAGCCAAGAAATAGCATCATACTCACTGTCTTTGACACTAGATATTGTTATACAGCCCACTAAGGTGTTTTGGGCGTATAAAACATATAGTTCTCCCCTATTAAAGTCCTGCTCAAAGGCTGTAATGTTGGGGTAGCTTTCATTCCATTGATAGATGTCATTTGCTATCATGTGAGCGGCACATGATTTGGTAATGGAAATAAGTTGAACAATTTCTGATGCTTTGGCTTTTCTAATCATATTTATAATGTAGTTTTGTCCGATTTTTTAAATATACCTATTTCTATGAAAAATATATTAGTACCTATTGGATCCAATGATAATGCTGTAGGCAATTTACAATATGCAATAGATCTTGCCTACCATTGGGATGCCTACGTGTATGTTTTTTCTGCCTTTAGGGAGCTCTCTAAAGTTGGAGGTCTTGCCAAGGTAAATGCTATTATCAAGGAAGATTGTGAAAACAGACTGCAAGAGGTGTTGGATAAAGTAGACAAAAAGGGAGTTACAGTAATAGATCATCCTGTAAAAGGGAGTGTTTTAGAAACAGTTGTGCGTTTTAACAAGCATGTACCTATAGACCTTATGGTGTTGTCTCCAAAATCTAATAGTATTAGAGAAGAGGTATATCTAGGGAAAACCACAGGAACCTTAGTTAAAAATACCAACATTCCTGTACTTATCGTGCCAGAGGGCGATGTATTTAAAGGTCCTGAAACTATTTTAATGGCCTTTAAAGACGGAAATTTTAAACATAAAAGTATGTTAGAGCCATTAAAAAAATTCATGATTCACTTCGGGTCTGAAATAAAATTATTGCATGTCTCTACCCCTGAGAGTACGCCAGAGATGCAGCGTGTGAGCAATAAACTTCAAAAGCTACAAACATCTTACACCAAAAGTGAAAACGCTACTACGTTTCAAGGGGTGTTAGAGCATTTCCAAAGTCATAATCCAGACATGCTTTGTGTTGTTAGGCGCAAGCAGGGTTTCTTTAAAAAATTATGGGGTAAAAATGCGGTACTTAAAAAGGAGTTTCATACCTCAAAACCTTTACTAGTGCTCTCTGCTCAGTAGTAGCTGTAAAACACTAAAAACCATTGTAATTACTATATTAATTGTACTTTTGCAGTCATAAAAATATTAAATGAAAAATATTCTTGTTCCTATTGGATCTATTGAAAATGGCATTAACAATCTTAGGTATGCAACCAGCTTTGCGGCCATGACCAATGCCCGCATTTATGTTACTTGTATCAAAACACTCGCCACAGAGCTTATTCTAAAAGAGGTGTTAGAAAATGTAAGCACCAAAGATGTTCAAGTAGTCTCTAAAACCATCAGCGGAGATATTTTTGAAGGGGTTTCTCAGCTCTCAAAGAGTCTTAAAATAGATTTAATTGTGCTGTCTCCTCAAAGTGTTGAGATTAAAGATGAGGTGTATTTAGGTAAGGTTACCACAAAAATAATACGCCAAACAGATATTCCGCTTTTAATTGTGCCGCCAAACTATCTTTTCAGGAAAATAGATACCATACTATTTGCATTTAAAAACTCTAAGATAGAAACCACAAAGGCATCACAAACATTAAAGGCGCTTATAGATATGTTTCATGCCAAGCTGGATTTATTGCAGGTAGTTACTCCAGATACTTCTGGTAATGATCGTAAGATAAAGCCAGAATTAAAGGCCTTGATGAGCAGAGATATCACCTCAGAGAACGCAACAGTTTTTCAAGGTATTGTAGAGCATTTTAACGCCTTAAGTCCAGAAATGTTATGTGTGTTGAGAAGAAAAGACACAGGCGGCTTCTTTAAAAAGTTACTGCGCCAAAGCGAGGTTATTTTAAAAGAGCAGTTTTTTACAACAAAGCCACTGCTAATATTAAAAGAGCACGAGTAATTAATATAAATAAGGGGGATTAGCTCAGTTGGCTAGAGCATTTGGCTGGCAGTCAAAGGGTCATCGGTTCGAATCCGATATTCTCCACGTAAAAGCAACATCTTGTCGGTGTTGCTTTTTTTTATCACAAATACCATCACAATCAGTACACTTAATAATAAGCTCTTTTTAAAGGGTATGGGTGCTTTTTTTCATTGTAGGGGTGTCTACCTTAGCATAACAAATCTAGTTTAGTTGCTTTCATAACCTACAGAGGGCCTTAAATAAGAGCTTTAAGTACAACATTAACACAACATATGTGTTTTTCGCAATGTTTAATTTTTATTTATTTGTGTGTGACATTTGATATCCGGACACAAAACTCTTAGTGTTTACGGTCACTTATTGTTTTATTCTTAATTTATTGTGTCTAAAATTATGTATGTAGTTGTTTTGTATGTCAATAATTGTCATAATCTTATTTTATCTCTATTATATTTCCAAAAAATTAATCTAGATGAAAAATATTACAAAAAAATCAATTCAAAATAGTTCACTATTAAATCAAGTTAGTTTGTTTTTAGGTCAAACAACATTGCTGATCTGTCTTATGCTAGTTTCTTTTGCTTCATTACAAGCACAAGTGGTTTTACAAGACTTCTCAACCTTGAAAAACACCTCTAATGCAGATGTTTATGGTGGTTTTGGCGGAGGCCAAACAGCTACAAATGCACTAGTCGATGATCCAAACCCTTTAACTTCTAATACAGTTAGAGAAGTTACAACTACCGCTACAGGTGATGTATGGAAAGGTGTGTTTTTTAGACCACAAACCAACTACATAGACCTAACAGATACTAAAACAGTTTCTTTAAAAGTATATGCAACCACTGCGTCGTATTTTAGAGGAAAAATACAAGTAGGTCAAAGCGGTCAAGCCGATATAGATTTAGGAGCAAGTGAAGCTCATACAGGCTCTGGGTGGGAAACATTAACATTTACTTTCCCAACCGCCACAGGAGAGTGGGGAGAAATGGTTGTTTTCACAAATGTAGATGCAAGTGGTGGATTTATTGATCCTCCATCTGTTTTAACAGCATATTTTGATGATCTTACGGCAGTTCAAGGATCTTTGCAGCCGGCAGTACCAACAGACTCACCTTCAGCCCCAACTAATGATGCTGTAGATGTAATATCTATTTATAGTGATGCCTATACAGACATTACAACAAACTACAACCCAGGTTGGGCTCAATCAGGATCTGTAAATACTACTTATGATTCAGGAGATGGTAACAATGTAATGGTATACACCAACTTTAATTATCAAGGTACAGAATTTCCTGCAACAGACCTTACAACAATGGAAAATTTACACATCGATATCTGGGTAGCAGATGCAAGTGTAAGAACTATAAAAGTTACTCCAATTGCTGGTGATCAGGTTTTAATTACAGTTCCTGTTACCTCAGGGGCTTGGAACAGTGTAGATATCCCCTTAACTGACTTTACTGGTTCAGGGTTTGATGGTGTGAGTCAATTAAAGTTTGATGGACAGTTTGCCGCAGATGGGACCACACCAGATGGAGCTGTTCGTTCCGATGTTTATTTAGATAACATTTACTTCTGGAAAGAGCCTGCTGCCGCAGGAACGGATGCCACTTTAAGTGATTTGCAGATAGATAGTGCAACTATTAGCGGATTCAGCTCAGGCACTACATCCTACTCTTATAACATATTAGAGGGAACCACAGATATCCCTCAAATTACAGCCGCAACTACAACAGATACTAATGCACAAACTACCATTACTCAAGCTACAGCAATTCCTGGAGATGCTACAGTTGTAGTTACTGCTCAAAATGGAACAACAACCGAGACCTACACGGTGTCCTATGCATATGTGTCTAGCCCAGAAGGTACTTGGTCATTTACACCCACAGCTGGTGCCTTTATGGTAGGGCCAGGGCAAGGAACTGGAAATTATTACACATCTAGTTTAGCCGACGTTACTACAAGAGATTGTTTATTTGATGATGAGTATGTCTTTAACGCAGATGGCTCGTTTGAAAATGTATTGGGTAGTGATACCTGGTTAGAATCTTGGCAAGCTGGCGCTCCGGCTGAGGGTTGCGGTACTCCAATCGCACCACATGATGGAACAAATCCTGCAACTTGGTCTTTTAATCCTTCTGGCACCATCACAATTGTTGGTGATGGAGCTTTCCTAGGGTTGGCTAAAGTAACCAACACAAATGAACTAGGTGACCCAGTTGACGATACAATCACCTACACTCTTACATCTATTACAAATACTAACATGACCCTAGATATTCAGTTAACTAGTGGTGCATGGTGGCGTTTTCTTCTCACTAAGCAAGCAGCAGCAGGATCTGACGCAACCCTAAGTAGTTTGGAGGTTGATAGCACAGCTATTAGTGGGTTTAGTACTGTTACTACATCCTATACTTATGAAGTTGCAGTAGGCGCATCGATTCCTCAAATTACAGCAGCTACTCCAACAGATGCAAATGCAAATACAAGTATCACTCAGGCTACATCAATTCCTGGAGACGCTACAGTTTTAGTGACGGCTCAAGATGGAACAAATACCCAGACCTATACAGTGTCCTACGTTTACTCATCTCCTACAACGGGAGCAACGGCCCCACCATCGAGATATGCTGGTGATGTAATTTCTATATTTGGTGATACCTATACAAATGTCCCTATTGATAATTATAATCCAAACTGGGGTCAAGCAGGATTTGGTTCTGCCAATACCAGCTATGACCCTGGAGATGGAAGTACACTATTGTATTATCCGAATTTCAACTACCAAGGAATACAGTTAGTGGGTGGACATGATGCTTCAGATATGGAGTACCTTCATGTAGACTTATGGACATTGTCTACCTCTGCAATTAAAGTAAGCCCTATAAATTCAGGTGAGGGTCCAGGAGATGCTTTACAAACAATTTCACATACCATTGGTTCTTGGACAAGTGTAGATATCCCAATAGGAGATTTTACAGGTATGACTTGGGATAATGTCATCCAGATGAAATTCGATGGTGGTAACGGGACTACAGATGCAATATATGTAGACAATATTTATTTCTGGAAATCATCAGCATGCTCTAGCACAACAATTTGGGATGGAGCTGCTTGGAGCAATGGTGCTCCAGACGCAAATGCTTATGCTATAATTAACGGCACATACAGCACAGGCACTAATGGAGATCTTACCGCGTGTATAATGCAAATTGATGCAGATATGACTATAGACACTGCTACAGATACAGCAATAAGTGAAATTTTAGTTACTGCAGGAAACACCCTTACTGTAGATGGAACATCTTCCTTAACAGTTACTGGAGACTTTACCAATAGTGGCACAGTTACCCTTAACTCTACTTCAGATGATTTCTCTTCTTTAATTGTATCAGGTGCAGTAACTGGAGATATCACATATAATAGATTTGTTAATTCTTATAACGACGGTTTTGGTGGCGGTTGGGATTTAGTAGGGTCACCCGCTGTTATGACCATTAAAGATTTTATAACGGCAAACGGAGCAAATATCCAAGTACTTGGTGATGATTATGCCTTTAGCCAGTATGACAATGCAGCAGGCGATTGGATAAGGTATGCAACAGGCTCACAAGTTGGAAGCTTTACCACTGGCCAAGGATACTCTATGGCAACTGTTGAAGTATCTCCTCCTCCACCAGGTGCAGCAGGAGCTACAGTTGCCTTCACTGGTGCTATGCAAACTACTTCTCAAAGTATCAATGTTATAAATAATAACGGATTAAACGGTGTTGGAAGAAGATGGAATTTGGTTTCAAACCCTTTCCCATCTTATATTAACGGAAATACTGCAGCAGGAGCTACTAACTTTATAGATACAAATCTCGCTGTTATTGACGGTAACTATGGAGCTGTTTATGGCTGGAATGGATCTAGTTATACTATTTATAACTTGCTAGATGCTGCCTTTTCAATAGCTCCTGGTCAAGGATTTTGGATTGCAGCTGCAAGTGAATCTGAGGTTGCTCTTGATTTTACAGCCGCTATGCGAACCACTACCGGCAGTGGAGATTTTGTTACAGGCCCTCAGCCTCTTACCTACTATGTAGGATTAAAACTCTACAATGGTGAGACGCAAAAAGCAGCGACCAAATTCTACTTTAGAGATGGACTTTCTCTAGGGCTTGATACTGGGTATGATGCAGGAGCCTTTAACCAGTCAACAAAATTAAGCACAAGGTTACCTGGGGGGAGCCAAGAAACAGCATTTGCAAGAAACGCAATGGGTATGGATGCTATGCAAAACACTAGAGTGCCGCTAGAGATACGCCAAAATGTAGGACAGGCCTTTACTATTAGTATTGCAGATATGGAGCTGCCTGAAGACATCTATGTATATCTAGAAGATACCTTAAACGGTACCCTTACCTCATTAAAAGATCAGGACTTTGAGCTAACAGCTCAAAGTGATTTAAGCGGAGTGGATAGATTCTTTATTGTCTTTAAATCAAACAGTGTGCTATCTAATGGTGACACACTTGGTATAAACGCTTTAAATGTTTATAAGGCAAACACAGACAGCTTTGTTACCATAGCCGGCATTAGCCCAGAGTTAGGGAAACTAAATGTTAGCCTTTATAACATACTAGGGCAAACAGTGCGTGAAAAAGCATTAAGCTCAGCAACTGCAACTCAGAGAGTGTCTACCCAAGGCTTGGCAAGTGGTTTTTATATTGTGCAGATAAAATCTGGAAATCAAACTGCTGTTAAGAAAATAATAGTCAAATAATTAACCTATAATATTCTCTCCAAGTATGAAGATACTTGGAGAGAAATTTAAAAAAATAGTATGTCACAAAAAGAAACCAACAAAAAAGATATTACTAGAAAAGATGCATTAAAAAAGATGGGGTCTTATGCAGCTTTTGCAGCATTAGGAACTATGATTATGTTAAATCCTCAAAGGGCGCAAGCACAATCTGGACCACCAAATCCAGGTTTTGGTGGAGGCAATGGAGTAAGAGGTGTAAGAATAGATAGAAATAAAAAATAATTTGTCCAGCAAGTAAAACTATAAATTGGACCCTGAAAGAAGCATTTGGCTGTCTGTCAAAGGGTCATCGGTTAGAATCCGATATTCTCTACTTAAAAGCAACATCTTGTCGGTGTTGCTTTTTTATTTTAACCCTTCTAGCTTAAAAACAAAACTGTTTTTGCCACAACATCAGTAAGCGCCTTTGGCATTCTAGCCTGGTGGTAGGGATGTTTGGCATTAAAGACATGGTTTGCTTCTGTGGCTATAAAAAGCTCGCTAAAACTACTCCATTGGTGCAAATTTTGGGCCTCATGCATACCCACCGTAGTGTCCTTCTCTCCATGAATAACTAGCAGTGGTTTTGTCAACTCTTGCGCAGCTCTTTGTAGAGTAAGGCGCTTTTGGTTTTCTATAAAATTGGTGTAAAACTGCCAGTAGTGAGGCATCTGCTGCTTTGTTCTGGCGTTTTGCACATAATAAACCCCTTGTTTTTTAAATGCTAAAAATCCTGGCGTATTTTCTTGGAAACGCGCCCTATAATCACTCACCCCTGCCCAGGTAACAACCTTATTTACCCTTGGATCTTCTTGGGCTTTAATAAGTACAATACCCCCGCCTCTACTGTGGCCAATTAAGCTTATTTTTGAGACATCTATCTGGTTACTATACTTGGAATCTGAGCAAATAAAGTCTAACACCCTATCAACATCATCAAGCTCTAAGGTATAGTTGTTTTGCGCAAAAGCCTCTACATCTGGAAAATCTATAGGTTGGTGTACAGTGCCGCCATTATGAGAAAAATTAAATTTCAGAAAAAAGAACCCTGCCTTTGCAAAGGCGGCGGCAACCAAATGCCAAGGACCCCAATCTTTAAACCCTTTATAGCCGTGACAAAAAATTACAACTGCTTTAGCCTTGCCGTCATTTTTAAAATAGGCGTCATACACAATAGGTTTTTGAGCTTCTTGTAACGGGGCCAATACTTGATTTTTAATACGCTGCATCTACACCTCTTTTTCTTGAAAATCTATGCTTATATCACATATTTCTTGAATTAGAGCAACGAGTTGCTCCTTAAATAAAACCAGTGTTTCTTGAGTGATGGTCGTGTCTTTTTTGTTTGTTTTTTCTGTGAATTTTAAAAAGCCACTTCCCAAGTTTTTAAAAGAAATAATACCTCCAAATGCCTGGGTAATTGGCGCTGTGTCATTGTATATAAGCGCGTAGGTTAGTACCTGGAACGCTTTACTAAAGGAGTATTCTTGCCTAATTTTTTCCCAGTGCGAAACTACCAGATCCTTTTGCTCTACTTTTCCTGTTTTGTAATCAATAATACGCATCTGGCCGTTGTAGTGGTCTATGCGGTCTACCTTCCCGCCAACACGAACCGGAAAATCAAGCCCCGGCACCTCAACGCTAATGCCTAAATCTGCCTCTAGTGCTTTAATTATAATTTCATGGCCCGCCTTCACCTCCTTGATTTCAAAATCAATAAAATTGGAAACATACTTTTTTGCAACTTCAAAAATGAGTAGGTTTTTACCAGTAGAGAAATCTCCACCCTTAAAGCTTTTTATAAACTGTGTTGTAATTTCTGCCGAAATTTTTGGATAGATGCTCTCTAAAGCAGCTACCGATAATACCTTAGACACAAAGGGGGTGTATAACTCCTCGAGGGCATCATGCACTATGGTTCCTAGGGTGTTGGCCGCTACGGTTTCTTCTACTTCTTGAAGCTCTTGGATTTTTAACACCTTCTGAAAATAAAAATCTATAGGATTTCTAATATAACTAGTAAGAGAAGACGGAGAAAAACCCTTTGAGGCTATTTCTTGCAAACGCTCTAAAATTTTCGGAGTTTTCTCTATACGTGCCATTGTTTTTTGGCCCATGCTTATCGTTGGGCTCACGGTAGTATGAATGATGGTATGATTGGCCACTTTGGCCACTTCAAGTTGTAATAAAAATCTACTTTTCTCCCCTGTATTTAATCCCTCTGTGTGGGTATTATATAGTAGGGTAGCGGTTTCTACTCTTTGTAATAGATGAGTGAAATGGTAGGTGTAAATTGCGTCTTTCTCGGAAAAGCTTGGCAGGTTGTATTGCTTTTTTAAATCATAGGTAATAAAAGAATTGTTTGATTTTCCAGAGGGTAAAGTACCTTCGTTTACAGAGAGCATTATTACATTTTTAAAGTCTAAAACCCTTGACTCTAACACCCCCATAATTTGAAGCCCCTGGTAGGCCTCTCCTTTAAAATCTAGGGTTGTATTTGCTATGAGTTCTCTGTATAGCTGTTGCACTGTCTTGAGTGTTGTTACATAGCTATAAGAATCATTAAGAGCTGCAATTTTTAAAAAGATCTCTTGCAGGTAGGATACACAAACTTCTTCTATAGAACTTAATCTGCGCGAGGTTGCACGCTCCAGTAATTTATTACAACAGGCAATAGCCACACCGCTGTCAAGGCCCCAGTCTTGAAATAGCAACTGTAAAATTTCATGATCCTTTGGGTCTGAAATTGACTGTAAATACACCTGGGTGCTATGGGTTATATTCTCCTTTTTAATCTGGGCTAAAGTAGCGCCGGCACTAACCATCAAGTTGCTAATAAAAGGATGGCTTAAAATAGATTGTACATCTTTATAGTAATAACTGCCAGCAGGTTTTGATTTTACTGAAAATAGAATTTCAAAAAAAGTAGCAAAAGGCATCGTTTTTAGGGCTACCCCCATGGTAATATTTACCTGATCAACGTTTTCTGGTAGTGAGTGTAACAAAGGCACTAATAGGTTTTCATCTGCCAAAACAATGGCAGTGTGGGCTAGTTGTTCTTTGGTGTATGTAGCCAATAGATTGCCTACATATTTAACTTGTCCTATATTTTTTTGAACCCCAACAAATGAAAATGTCTTGGGTTTTATAAAATTACTAGCGATGTTGGTGAATGGGTTTTTTTGGTAGTGCTTCCAATTATTTTTGTACCCTCTTAAAAACAATGACGCACTGTGAGTCGTGTCTTCAAAGAAATAACTGTCTGTGTCCCAAACAACCTCGTTTTGGTCTAGTTCTAGAAGTTCTTGGAGTATGTTCTGCTCTGCGGTATTAAGTGCGTTAAAACCTATAAAAACATGCTTGGTGCTTTGGTTGGCCTCCATGTAATGAGAGATGTCCTGAGCAGCTTTTCTATACACAAGCCCTTGGTAGCCTTGGTGGTCTTTTAATAAGCTGTCTTTTAGTGTCTTGTAAAACTCATGGAGACTATTCCAAAAAGCAAGGTATTTTTCTATAAGCGGGGTTTTATCGTCTCTAAGATACCAATGATTTAAATCTTGAATATCATTGAGGTAATTAAAAAACAAGTGGGTGTCTAGAAGGTAGCGGTCTATCTCGTTGAAATCTCCCAGTAATGTAGCGGCCCATGTGCTATAGGTGTCAAAACTTTCTTTCTCTGGGATACTATCTAGTTTGAGATAGGTTTCATAACTTTTAAATAACAGCGCCGTTGGGTCTATGATCTGAAGGTCAGAAACACTTTCAATAAATGTTTCTATGCTAATAATTTTAGGGGCGAAGCTAGTACTCAGGGCTTGCTTCTTTAGGTAATTTAAGAAAAACCCACCCGCTCTTTTACTTGGAAGAATAATAGTGAGCTGCGATAAAGAGCCGTGTTTTTTTGTGAGGTATTGAATTGTTTCTTCAAGGAAAGTATGCATGTTATAAAAATAAGAAACGCCCCCTTAAAAGGAGGCGTTTTCTAGTATTTATTTGTGGAAGATTACTCTTTAGAAGAAATCTCTACACGTCTGTTTTGCTTTCTACCAGCTCTTGTGTTATTTGAAGCAGCCGGGTTAGAAGTTGAAGCACCTTCTGTAGATAATCTACCTGCAGTAAGTCCTAGTGATTCTAAATATGTTTTCACAGCCATTGCTCTCTCTTCAGAAAGTGTTTGGTTTTTAGTATCGCTACCAGTGTTATCTGTGTAACCAGTGATTACAAAAGAAGCATCTGAATAGGTACTCATGATATCTTTCATTTTTTGAAGTGTATCATAAGAATCTGAATGTACTGTAGATTCTCCGATATCAAACAAAATCGTTTTTGACATATCATTAAGGTCTTTCATGATCTCAATAGTTAATTGAGGAACTTCTGGACATCCTTTGTTTGCAACAGTACCAACTACTGCAGGACATTCATCGTCTTTGTCTAAAACACCATCGTTATCACTATCTGGCCATGGGCATCCTTTGTTAGCTTTATCACCAGCTTGGTCTGCACATGCATCATCTGCATCAGTAACACCGTCACCATCAGCATCTGGACAACCATTCATAGAAGCAAGACCTGCAACAGTAGGACAAGCATCTTGTGGATCTGCAACACCATCAGCGTCTGTATCTGGGCAACCTGCAAATTCTGCAAGACCTGGAGTATTAGGACAGGTATCTTCTCTGTCTTCTACACCGTCAAGGTCTGTATCAGGACAACCGTTAAATTGTGCAAGACCTGCAATTTCTGGACAAGCATCTTCGTGGTCATATACACCGTCTGAGTCTGTATCTTTTCCACCAAACTTAAACAATACACCAACAGAGTGTTGGAAATGCTTAGCTCCGTAGTCCTCAAAAGAATGCTTATAGGTAGACTGGAAGTTTACAGCTAAAGATTCTGACATCCAAAACTTAACACCAGCGATACCATTGGCAGTACCAAATCTTGCATCTCCTAGCCAAGTGTAACCTCCACCAATACCGATAGATGGATCAACCCAACCGTTACCTAGCATTTCTCTAAAGCTATATTTTATTTCTCCATCAAAACCGTAGTATGTCATGCTTTCAACCTCAACACGACCTATTTTTTCGATTTTATTTACAGTACCTACTGCGCCCATTGTAAATCCATCACCTAAGTAATATCCTACAGCAACTCTAGATACAGAAGGAAGAACATTGTAATGATCTTCTACATTAAAGTATTCATCGAAAAGATTACCGTTTAAAGGGTCTTTCTCTGTTTGTCCGTCTCTAAGACCTGTTGGGAATGTATCAACTGCGTTTACACCTACCTCGATAGCCCATGGATTGTTTTTATCTTGAGCATTTGTTACGCCTGTTACTAATAGAACAAGGGCAGCAACTAAGATACTTTTAAGATGTTTCATAATTATTTGTTTAGTTATATGTATTATTTAATGCAAAAGTAAGTTGTTAAAGTTTATTAACAAAAACAAATCTATTAAAATTTTAATAAATTCAAGATGTTTTTGTGTATTTATATGTCACAAGAGGCTATATAACATCAAGTTTTTTGCCCACTTTAATAAACCCTTGTATGGCTTTGTCTAGATGTGCTTTGGTATGTGCTGCAGATAACTGTACCCTAATTCTTGCCTTATCCTTTGGTACCACTGGGTAGAAGAAGCCTATCACATAGATGCCTTCTTCCAGTAACATGTTTGCCATGGTCTGAGAAAGCTTGGCGTCATACAACATTACTGGAACAATAGCAGAGTCACCATCTACAATATCAAAACCAGCTTCCTTCATTGCTTTTTTAAAGTAATTCGTGTTATTCTCTAGAGTATCTCTTAATGTGGTATCACTCTCGAGCATTTCAAACACTTTAATAGAGGCTCCAACAATTGCAGGGGCCAATGAATTTGAAAATAAATACGGGCGAGAACGTTGACGCAATAATTCAATGACTTCTTTTTTACCAGTAGTATATCCTCCCATGGCACCACCCATCGCTTTTCCTAGGGTTCCGGTAATAATATCGATACGGCCCATAACGCCTTTATCCTCAAGGGTTCCTCTACCTGTTTCACCAATAAACCCAGTTGCATGACACTCATCAATCATCACAAGTGCGTCATAGGCATCTGCTAAATCGCAAATTTTATCTAGAGAAGCAACAACACCGTCCATAGAAAAGACCCCGTCTGTTACAATAATTTTAAAACGAGCGCCATTTTCATTTGCCTCTATAAGTCTTTGCTCAAGCTCCTGCATGTTGTTATTTGCATACCTGTATCGTGCTGCTTTACACAAACGCACGCCGTCAATAATAGAGGCATGATTTAAAGAATCACTAATTATAGCATCTTCTTTACCTAGGAGAGGTTCAAAAACACCTCCGTTAGCATCAAAAGCAGCTGCATACAATATCGTGTCCTGGGTGCCATAAAAATCTGCGATTTTAGATTCCAATTCTTTATGGATGTCTTGGGTGCCGCAAATAAAACGAACCGATGACATTCCAAAACCATGAGTGTCCATAGCGTCTTTTGCCGCCTGTACAACTTCTGGATGAGAAGAAAGCCCTAGGTAGTTGTTTGAGCAAAAATTTAATACTGTTTCTCCGGTACTGATTGTTATTTCTGCGCCTTGAGGGGAGGTGATGATTCGCTCTGTTTTAAAAAGACCATTATCCTTAATGTCTTGTATTTCCTTTTGTAAATGCTCCTTAATGTTTCCGTACATGTGTGTGGTTTACGATGATTTTAAAAAAGCAAAGTTAAATTTTATTTATTAGTATTGTTTGGTTTGTATAGACCAAAATTTTGTCTTTAATGGTGTACCCCATCTCAAAAAGCGCGGTGGCATAGCCGTTAATTTGATCTTCATGCTCATAACTAGGAGTACCTGTTTTATAATCTACAATAGTTACCGAGTTTGTTTGAGGATGAAAATTTAATCTATCTGGTCTTAGGGTGTGCCCTTGCTTAGTGATAATATCACGCTCATTATATACCTGGGCATCATTTTCAAATAAGGGATACAGAGCTGGATCTTGTAATACGGTTTGCACTTTTAATTGCAAAGCGGCTATTTTTTGCTCAGAGATAGTGGCTAGGCGTCTTAATTTCTGAAAAACAAATGCCTCATCACCATGGTGTTTAATTTCCTGCATGGTGTCATGAAAAAGATTTCCTTCAACAATAGCCTCCTTTATTTTTATATCTGTACCAACTCCCTTGTTGTTTATAACATGCAAATTATGTCCTTGGGGCTTACTACTTATAAATTTAGGAGACACCCTCTTACTGGTTTGTTTTATTTTACCATGAG
>Ga0102885_1000165_pt1 | contig 13514 bp, 9 predicted proteins | sample Colrivmeta1550B3_FD_84498 | JGI IMG/M metagenome (GOLD analysis project Ga0102885, IMG submission 84498) | Estuarine microbial communities from the Columbia River estuary - metaG 1550B-3 | ecosystem: Environmental > Aquatic > Marine > Intertidal zone > Estuary | place: USA: Columbia River Estuary...
ATGATGTATGGGAATCTTGATGTTGAAGAATTTCAAGTAGGTGGTATAAAAATTGTATTAAGTGTATATTCTCCAAATAAGATGCATAGTGCAGCGTCTCTTAAAGAAACAGTTTTTAAGATGATGCAAGCCCAAAAAGCATATTTGGGAGATATAAATGTTACCCCTCGTTATGATATTTACTTGTATTTATCAGAAGGTAAAGCAGAGTCTCCAAAAGGATTTGGGGCCTTAGAACATCATACCTCAACGGTTGTTGTGATGCCAGAGTCTATCAATAAAGCGGCGTTAGCAGAAAGCATGATAGATGTAGTTTCTCATGAATTTTTTCATATTGTAACACCTTTAAGTGTGCACTCAGAAGATGTACATTATTTCGATTATAACAACCCAACGTTTTCAAAACACTTATGGATGTATGAAGGCGTTACAGAATATTTCGCAACGTTATTTCAAGTCGATCAAGGTTTAGTTGAAGAGAAAGACTTTTACAATAAGATAATGGGAAAAATTGAAGGTTCTAAGCGACTAAACGACGCTATGAGTTTTACTATTATGAGTGAAAATGTATTAAAAGCACCATACAAAGACCAATATTTAAATGTGTACCAAAAAGGTGCATTGATAGGTATGTGTGTTGATATTTTAATTCGCGAAGAAAGTAATGGTAACAGAGGCATTCTATCGTTAATGAAAGAATTGTCTAATAAATACGGAAAAAACAAACCGTTTGAAGATGATAAATTGATTGAAGAAATCACAGCAATGACGTATCCTTCTGTAGGAGAGTTTTTAAACACACATGTTGTTGGAGATATTCCAATCAACTACAATACCTTTTTCGAAAAAGTAGGCTTAGAGGTGGCCGAAGGACAAATAGAAGCTAATTATATCTTAGTAAACGGTGCACCAATCGTAAGCGGAGCTCCAGATAAAGGTATTTTCTTTGTGGACAGTGTTTTAGAAAATAGTTTTTGGAAAGAACAAGGAGCACAACCAAATGATATTATAAAAGCGGTTGATGGAAACGAAGTAACTCTTCAAAATGCTAATAAAGTTTTAGGAGAAGTGTTTGGTTGGAAACCAGGAAGAGACATAGAAGTGACACTTGAAAGAGACGGTAAGGAAGTGATTATCAAAACCACCACCACTCAAGGTTACACAACTGGAAAGGCTCTAAAACAAAAGAAAGACGCTACAGATGCTCAAAATATATTACGCGAAGCTTGGTTAAAAGGCTAGTAAAATTTTAGAAGTACAAATTAAAATTAACGATTGATGAACTAACAGTTTGTCAATCGTTTTTTTTGTGGCGCCTGCCTGCGTGCTGGTAGGCAGGTTACCAAAAAGGGTCGGGCTTTCCACTATATTTTTATGCGAAGCAGGTCAGAACGCGATTTGGGATTTCGTTATAATGTGACACCTCGTTTCAAATAATAGACTGCGTACCCAAAGCTCCCCAATAAGGATGCCGTTTCAATCCCTTTCGCACATACTTGCAGACGAAGCTATTTAATCCTTTGTGTATTTTGCAGCTTTCCCTTTAGATAAAGAATTATTTATAAATACCCGTAAATCATCATTCGCAGAAATTAAGTCATCTTTTCTTAAGTACATCATATGGCCACTTCTATAGCCTTTAAATGTAAAACGATCTTTCATTTTTCCGCTAGGGTCTATTTGCCACATGGTATATTTGGCTCCAAAATAGGTGGTAGCACCGTCGTAATATCCAGACTGAATCAATACTTTTAAATATGGATTTTTTGCCATAGCTTGTCTTAAGCCATCTCTAACATTATTGTTTTCTCTATTCCAAGGATTTACATCACCAAACATATTGTATTTAACATCCGTTTTAAAATTTAACTGCTCTCTTATATAGTAATTAATTGCAGGCGTAAAAGAATGCATCCAAGAGGTTAGTTCAGGGCTATAGTCTGGAGAGCTGCCGGCTTCTGTTTTATCAAGACCTAAGTATCTTGAATCTAATCGCCCCATTGTTTGTCCTGTCTTATCTCGTAATAATTCTTTCCAAAAGAATCGTGTAGGAATATCTAAATTATGCTGTAAAATAGATTTCTCACTTAATCCTGAGTAGTGAGCCATTTTTTGAGCAATAATTTGTTTTTCATTTTCAGAAATAAAACCACCCTTGGCTAATGCTGGCATTAAAGTGTTAATCGCAAAATCTTCGGCCTCTGGTAAAATATCTAATAAATCTTTTTGCTGCAATGCTTGAGGAAGGGCGTTTTGATACCAAGAAGCGGCGGTAAAATAAGGCAAATTTAAAGCTGAATAAACAGGCTGACCAGTGCTATATAGTTTGTAATCTGCTGGAGACACTAAAATCACACCATTTAAATACATCCATTGGTTATTTTGCAGCTCGTTAGCTAAGCCCATAACACGTGTACCGCCATAACTTTCTCCTACAATATATTTAGGTGATTCCCACCTGTTTTTTCTGGTTACAAAGGTGTTTATCCACTCGGCTAAATATTTAATATCAGCATTAATACCAAAAAACGTTTTACGCTCTGGCAGTTTGCCATCTTTATCTTCAATCATTCTTGAATATCCTGTGTTTACAGGATTTACATAAACAATATCGGCGACATCAAGAATAGAGTTAGGGTTGTCTTTAACGCCATAAGGTTGTAATGGGTAACCTTCGTTATCAATATTTAAAACCTTAGGGCCCGTGTAAGCGATATGCATCCAAACAGAAGCTGACCCTGGACCTCCATTAAATGAAATCACCAGAGGTCTGTTCGCTTTATTTTTTACATTACTACGTTCATAATACGTATAATATAGAGTCGCAATAGGTTCTCCTTTTTTACTCCAAACAGGTTGCGTTCCCGTAGTTGCTTTATAAGAAATAGGTATATTTTTAATAGTAGTGGTATGATTGGTAACCACCATGGTGTCTTTTGGGATTTTAAGGGTTTGAGAAAATCCAAAAAATGATATTAATAACAAGAGTACGGTAAAATAATGTTTCATATTAAGCAATTAATTTTTCTTTAAATATTTAAAAAATAATACTAAAATCCTTCAAAAACACCTAAACCGAATAATGCAAAATCATATTTTACAGGATCTTTTGAATCTAATTTTCGTAAAGCGGTATCTAACTCTAATAAGGCTTTAGCATCATTTTGTTTACGTTTTAACAAACCTAATTTTCGAGCGACGTTACCAGAATGCACATCTAATGGACAAGATAGTAGGCTAGGAGATATGTTTTTCCAAATGCCAAAGTCGACTCCGGCATTATCATGTCGAACCATCCAACGTAAAAACATATTAATGCGTTTAGCTGCCGAGTTTTTTAATGGATCGCTTACGTGTTTTTTGGTACGTTGAAGATGTTCAATTTCAAAAAAAGTGTTCTTAAAATTTGAGATCGAGGGTTGTAGCGAATCTTTTTCAGCATGTTTTGCAAATAGGTTTTCTAATCCATTATGATTTGAATAAATATATTGAAGTGATTTTATAAACTGCGTGCAGTCGTTACCATTAAAGGTTCTATGAACAAAAGACTGAAGTTTTTCTAAATCGGTTTCTTGATGATTCATTACAAAATCAAAAGGGGAGTCGTCAAGCATCTCCATTAACCTATTCGCATTGTTTATGATACTTTTTCTGTTTCCCCAAGAGATAGTAGCAGTAAGAAAACCTGCGATTTCAATATCCTCTTTTTTATTGAATTTATGCGGAATTTGTATGGGGTCGCTTTCTATAAATTTTGGGTTATTGTATTGAATAACTTTGGTGTCTAAAAAGTCTTGTAGTTCTGCTTTATTCAAAATAAGTAACTATTGATTAACAATTAAACCATCAACCATAGTCAGTTTTCTATCAGCCATATTAGCCAAATCTTCGTTGTGTGTAACAATAACGAATGTTTGTCCAAATTCATCTCGCAGTTTAAAAAATAGGTTATGTAAATTTTCAGCAGATTCACTATCTAAATTCCCAGAAGGTTCATCAGCAAAAATTAAATCAGGTTTGTTTATTAATGCTCTAGCAACAGCGACACGTTGTTGTTCACCTCCAGAAAGTTCATTCGGTTTATGGTTATAGCGATTTGACAATCCTAAAAAAGCTAAAAGTTCTTTAGCGCGTTTTTCAGCTTCAGCCTTTTTTGTACCTTTTATAAACGCTGGTAAACAAACATTCTCAATTGCAGTGAACTCAGGTAATAATTGATGGAATTGGAATATAAAACCAAGATGTTCATTTCTGAATTTCGCTAAAGCTTTGTCTTTTAGGGAATTTATGCTAGTATTATTTATAACTAAATCAAAATCTTCTTTTGAAGAGGCTTTGTCCAGAGTTCCTAAAATGTGTAACAAAGTTGTTTTTCCAGCACCAGATGCACCAACAATAGAGACAATTTCTCCTTTTTCAATATGGATATCTACGCCTTTTAAAACTTGTAAATCCCCGTAATATTTATGAATATTATTTGCTTTAATCATCTATAAAAAATAATAAGCGTGAATTTACTACTTTAAGCTGTTATGTACAATTAAGAATTTACTTTCTTGTTAAAAATACTTTTAATTGAACTATAGTCTATAAAATATTGAAGGCGCAATGAGAAGGTGTGTTGAATAGGTTGATTTATTAAAATATCTAGGTTACTACCAAAAGTAGTATCTGCGTCATTGTCTCTATTAAATAATTGATTTCTGTATAATGCAGTTAGAAAACTTCCGGGTGCCACTTGCCAAGAATAACTTAAATCTAAATTCCAAGTACTGAAATTAATATTTGGGTCATTTTCAACGTTTGTTGCAGTATAACCACTACTGCTAGTTAATCGACCATTATCAAGTAAAGAAAAAAGTGTGTCATTATAATTAACAGTATCCCAATATTTTCTAAAATTTAAAGAAAGACTATGAAAAGGGTTAAAGTTATAACGTGCGGATAAATTATTAGATATAATAGTGCGATTACGTTCTCCAAAAATAGATTCATCGTTTTCCGAAGTAGCATAACCTCGATCTCCTTTATTGGAATTAAATTCAAAATTATATTGAAGTAAAAAATGTTCATTAAATCGCATTCTGGGACTTAATCTAATCTCGTAAGCAAAAAAATCACGTCCATCTTCAAACAGAGTCCTTAAGTTCGTTCTAACTTCAAAAGCAAAACGTTTGTTGTAGTTACTAGAAATAAAACCTCCTACTTTTAAAGAGTTTTCATAAACAAAATATTTGCCGTCCTGTCTGGACTCAAAATAGTCAAATTGTTTTCCTGGTTCAAAATTAAAGTCAAATCCAAATGAATTTAAATCCGTTGTAGTAGCTCTAAAATTAACGCCAAAATTGGCACTTGTAAATACATTTGGAGACGCCAATTGTCTATAATTAAAAAATGAACTTACTCTGTAGTTATTTAATTTTTTGGAAGGTGTAAAGGTTCTATAAGAAAAATCCAATCCGTAGTTATTGTAATTATTACGACGAATTAAACCAAGGTCATTTATATTATAGTTGGTATCAGCAAAACGATGATCGATACCATATCTAAAGTTCCCATGAGTTTTCCTTAATTCAAAAGATGAACTATAACCAGTAGAGGTTTCATCTGATAAGTAAATATTACTCATTTTAATTTCACCTTCGATGTTATAGGTATTTCTTTTGTTTGATACATCGGCTAATAACCCCGTAACATTTGCATCTCTAAAACCTCCTTCTCTAGTTACATTAGTGTTTATTAAGCTTACGGAGGAGTTGTTATTAAACTGCTGATCTAATACTAATATATTATAATTTGAAAATGGTTCTGTAATGGCTTCTCTAGAATTTCCTGATATGGTATCTAAAATCTGAGTCGTAGTCTTTTCAGTAATAGCATTAAAAACACCTACTCCAAGTCCATTTTTAGTGCGTCCTGATACTTTAACGGCATTTAGAACTTTAACGGTATTAGGATAATTAATAAATGTTTCATTGTCATTTAATTCAGGTGAACTTATAGGTGCGCTTCCAACACGTCTTGAAAAAAACAAATTACCTTTATTAAATAAATCTACCCCTTCAGTAAAAAACTGTCTCTGTTCATTAAAGGTCTGTTCAAATGGGCCTAGGTTAAGTGTTAAATTATCAAAACCAACTTGACTAAAATCTGGAACTAGCGTAGCATCTAGAGTAAAATTATCGGTTATACCATATTTTAAGTCCAACCCAAAATTTAAATCGGTTTCTGATTCTCCATCAAAGGTTGTCCCAACACCAGACATAAACGGATATAAATTTAATCGAATAGGTGGTTTTATATTTTTTAATCCATTAATCTCACCATGATACTGATAATTACTTCCTATAGTGGGGTCTATTGGATTCCAAGAGTAGCGAGCTCGTTCACGTCTTACTTCACGCTCAAATTGTATATCCCAGGTCTGAATAGCTTCATTTGCAAATCGTAATGCGCGATATGGAATTTTAATTTCAACAGACCATCCGTCGTCATCTTTTTTCACAGCACTATCCCAAACAGCATTCCAACCATAATCTTGATTATTTAATGTGGCAATAGCATCGGCTTGACTTCCTGAACTAAAAACAATAAATATAGTATTGTTTTGTGCATCGTTATTTGGATTAAGAATAATCTTAAAAAAGTCGTTCTGACCAAAATTATCACGTTGTGTTATTTGACTCATTATTTTATCAGGGTCATCATACATCTTAGCACTAAAATAAATGGCATTGTCATCATAAGTTGCCTTAACTTCTGTGCGTTCATTATTTGGGAGGGTATTACCAATATTGGGTCTAAACTGGATAAAGTCTGTGGCTATTTGTAAATCACTCCAAACACTTTCGTTAAGAACACCATCAATAGTTGGTGCTTTTTGTGTTCTGGTAATTTGATACGTTTTTTTGGATTGAGCTTCCAGATGCATAAATATGCATAAGAAAAATATTAATACCGAAGCTCGTTTCATGATTTTGATTTGATTGATGATTGAAGTATGTTTGTTATTAGTTACTTAACATTAGCAAAACTAAATTTGTTATGTTCTATTATTCACAATAAAAAGTTAAAAAGTTTTTCCGCTTATTAAATTGTAGGCATTCAAAATTATTTTTAATTACCTTTATTCGAAGAAACTTATTTGAAGAGATGCCTTTGAGTTTGCATTATAATTGTCATCCCCGATAAAACGGGAATCTAAATAAAAAATTAAATCGATTATGCCATATAAGAGTTTCGAAGAATACAACATAAAAGTAACAGACGATGTTAAAAGTAGTTATGAAAATATTATTAAAGATTTAGGTGAGGATACTTCTAGAGAAGGTCTTTTGAAAACCCCGGAACGTGCAGCCAAAGCCATGCAGTTTTTAACGCAGGGGTATGATCAAGACCCTGTTGAAATTCTTAAAAGCGCTATGTTTAAAGAGTCTTATAATGAAATGGTTATTGTAAAAGATATTGAATTATACTCACTTTGTGAACATCATATTTTGCCGTTTTTTGGTAAGGTACACGTTGCTTACATACCAAACGGACAAATTGTAGGGCTGAGTAAATTACCAAGAATTATTGATGTTTTTGCAAGACGGTTACAAGTACAAGAACGATTAACAGAGCAAGTTTTAGATTGTATTAATGACACGTTGAAACCTCTAGGTGTTGCCGTAGTTATTGAAGCATCTCACATGTGTATGATGATGCGAGGTGTACAAAAACAAAACTCTATAACCACAACTTCTGGGTTTAGAGGGCAGTTTGAAAAAATTGAAACTAGAAACGAATTTTTAAAGCTTATTGGGAAATAAATTTGGTATGTTTCTTGTTGTATTTTAGTAAAACAAACAACAATGAATTTAGAAAACTTAAGTAAAAATAAAAAACTCGCATTGAGTATCGCCTTTGATGCTATTGGTATGCTCACCATATTTGATATTATTTGGGCGCCAGCATCTGGTTATTTAATGAGTAAAATGTATAAAGGCACGAGAGGTAAGGTTGCCGGCGTGGTGTCTTTTATTGAAGAAATTATTCCAGGACTTGATATTATCCCAACCTTCACTATCATGTGGGTATTAACCTATGTGTTTCAAAAAGCAGAGGAAACCATAGAGGTTTAAAGTTAATTTTTGCTAACTTTAATAGTATGATATCGTTTTAAAGACTTATTTCAGTCGTTATCAAATTCGTTGAATTTTTTTATAAAGTCAAGAAAAGCATACCCATTTTTCATTTAAAAGCTTTAGTTGAACTCGTTTTCTTTTTCAAAAAGCGCACTAATTATAATCTTTTAGTCGTTTTTACATTTTTACAGCGATGACTTTAATGCAGTTGAAAAGTAGTTTATAAATCCTTTTAAATAACTAAAAACATTTCCCTAATAACTATTTTAATTTTGTAAATTTGGCTGCGTTTATAAGCGCAACATGACAACTACAGCAAAATACATATTTGTAACCGGTGGTGTTACATCATCCTTAGGAAAAGGAATCATAGCAGCATCTCTTGCTAAATTACTCCAGGCTCAAGGCTACAGAGTTACTATCCAAAAATTAGATCCATATATTAATGTAGACCCGGGTACTTTAAATCCATACGAACATGGAGAATGCTATGTGACAGAAGATGGTGCAGAAACTGATTTAGATTTAGGTCATTACGAGCGTTTTTTAAACCGGCCAACAAGTCAAGCAAACAATGTTACTACGGGTAGAATTTACCAAAGCGTCATTCAAAAAGAGCGTCGTGGTGAATTTCTAGGAAAAACGGTGCAAGTAGTGCCTCATATTACTGATGAAATAAAAGAGCGTGTTCAGATTTTAGGTAATTCTGGTGACTATGATATTGTAATTACTGAAATTGGCGGAACTGTTGGTGATATTGAATCGTTGCCATATATAGAAGCTGTGCGTCAATTACGATGGGATTTAGGTGAAAATAACGGTATTGTTATACATTTAACTTTGGTTCCTTATTTATCTGCGGCTGGCGAGTTAAAAACTAAACCTACGCAGCATAGTGTAAAAACTTTAATGGAAAGTGGCGTACAAGCTGATATTTTGGTATGCAGAACAGAACGTCATTTACCTAAAGAATTACGTAGAAAGTTAGCTTTATTTTGTAATGTAAAAGAAGAAGCTGTTATAGAGTCTATTGATGCATCTACCATTTATGATGTGCCAAACTTAATGCTTGCAGAAGGTTTAGATAAGGTAGTTCTTGAAAAGTTAAATTTAAAAAGTTCAAAACCAGATATAGAGCAATGGAATCAATTTGTACATCGTCATAAAAACCCTAAAACAGAAGTGACTATTGGTTTAATAGGAAAATATGTTGAGTTACAAGATTCATATAAATCTATTTTAGAAGCTTTTATTCACGCTGGAGCGGAAAATGAAGTTAAAGTGAATGTCGAATCTGTACATTCTGAATTTTTAAACAAGGATAATGCAAAATTAAAGCTAGCACATCTAGATGGTGTTTTGGTAGCTCCCGGTTTCGGTGAGCGTGGTATTGATGGTAAAATTGATGCGGTGCAATACGTTAGAGAGAACAATGTGCCTTTTTTGGGAATTTGTTTAGGTATGCAAATGGCGGTTATAGAATTTGCTAGAAATGTTTTGGGAATTACCGATGCTGCTTCTACAGAAATGAATGCAAGTACAAATAATCCTATTATTGGATTAATGGAAGACCAAAAAAACATTACTGATAAAGGTGGAACTATGCGCTTAGGTGCTTGGGCATGTGACTTGAAAAAGGGAAGTGCAGTTCGTGATATCTATAAAACAGAAAGCATTACAGAACGTCACAGACACCGTTATGAGTTTAATGGTGATTATAAAGAAAGAATTGAAGCAGCAGGTATGATTGCAACAGGCTTAAATCCAGATACAGGATTAGTCGAAATTATCGAAATTCCAGATCACCCTTGGTTTGTTGGCGTGCAGTATCATCCTGAATATAAAAGTACGGTTGCTAATCCGCATCCCCTTTTTGTAGCTTTTGTTAAGGCTTCGTTAATTCATAAGAAAAAGAAAAATAATGCCACTATGGCACAAAAATAAAAATGGTTAGCTTATTGATGAGCTATTTTCATTCCTGGGTTATGCAGGAATATTTTTTAAACGATACGAAAGAATAGATGGAAGAAAAAAAATTAGATCTTAATTCAATTATAGGCTTTGTGCTTATTTTCGCAATTCTAGCATATATGCTTTGGCAAAATCAACCTACGCCAGAACAGATAGAGGCTCAAGAAAAGGCCAAACAAGAACAAGTTGAAGCTCAACAAAAAGTTATAGAACAAGAGCAAACGTTAGTAACTACTGCTGGAGATTATGCTGTTGGTTCTGGAGCAGATTCTCTTCAAATCGTTCAATTAAAAAACAAGTTAGGTGCTTTTGCATATTCCGCTATTAAATCAACAGATAAGGAAACGGTTGTTGAAAGTGATTTGTTAGCGCTTAAGTTTAACAACAAAGGAGGGTATCTGTCTGAAGTACGATTAAAAGAATTTGTTGATTACGATTCTATTCCAATCTTTATGATTAAGGATAATAATGCTTCTTTCAATATTAATTTTGGAACAACTGATAGTCGAATTCTCAATACTAAAGATTTACCATTTATTCCTTCGGTAACTAAAAATGGTGATATTACTATTATTTCTATGAAACTGAAAGTTTCTGAAAGTCAGTTTTTAGAATATCGTTATGAGTTGAAAGAAGGCGATTATATGATAGACTTTGCGATCCGTTCGCAAGGTTTAAGCAATATTATTAATAGTTCTCAAGCCATTAATTTAGATTGGAAACTTAAAGGATTTCGTCATGCTAAAAGTATTTCTTATGAAAACAGATATACTGATGTTCATTACGATTACGAAGATGGGAAAGCCGACTACACTAGAGATGGTGAAGATGATATAGAAGATGTGTCTTGGGTTGGCTATAAGCAACATTTCTTTTCTTCGGTATTATTAACAGATACGCGCTTTAAAAACGTAAAAGTAAAAACTGAAAATTTAGTTGAAGACGAAACTATAGATACGGTATATACTAAAAGTTTTGCAACAACAATACCATTAGAATTACAAGGTGGAGAAATCAACCAAGCGATGGATTGGTATTATGGGCCAAGTGATTTTAAAGTTCTGGATACTTATAATAGAAACTTAGATGAATTAGTGCCATTTGGTTGGGGATTATTTGGTTGGATAAACCGATACATCTTTATGCCTCTTTTTGGCTTTTTAGGTGGATTTATGCCCTATGGTATTGCTATCGTGGTGATGACAATTTTAGTGAAAATATTATTATCATTTGTACAATACAAGCAGTTTTTATCTCAGGCAAAAATGAAAATTTTAAAACCTGAACTTGATGCTATTAGAGAAAAACACAAGGATAACAAAATGAAATCGCAACAAGAAACTATGGCGTTGCAAACCAAAGCAGGAGCAAGCCCAATGGCGGGTTGTTTGCCAGCTTTAATCCAGCTACCAGTGTTTTACGCGTTGTTTCAATTTTTTCCATCAGCATTCGATTTGAGACAAAAATCTTTCCTTTGGGTAGAAGATTTATCATCTTACGACGTTATTGCAAACTTACCATTCAATATTCCTTTTTATGGTAATCACGTAAGTTTGTTCCCCATATTAGCTTCTATTGCTATTTTCTTCTACATGCGATTGACTACGGGGCAGAATATGCAATCTCAACCACAACAGGAAGGGATGCCAGATATGGGTAAAATGATGAAGTACATGATGTATTTCTCTCCAATCATGATGTTATTTTTCTTTAATAACTATGCGTCTGGTTTAAGTTTGTATTACTTTATTTCAAACTTAATTAGTATTGGAATTATCTTAGTTATTAAAAACTTTATTCTGGATGAAGATAAAATTCATGCTGAGATGCAAGAGAAGAAAAAGAAGCCTAAAAAACAAGGACGTTTCCAAAAGAAAATGGCTGATATGATGGAGCAGGCAGAAAAGCAAAAACAAGCGCAACAAAAACGTAAATAAATAATGTTTTATTGAACTTGGTTTAGTATCACAAAAGATCTACTATTTAAAAAGCTGTCAATAATATTAATTGGCAGCTTTTTTGCTATAACAAAATTATAGTTTATTCGTTAACTAAGTATAATTTCCGCGAAAGCGACACAATAAAAATTTTTAGAATGAAAAAGTTTTATAGTTTATTATTTTTTTTATTGTCTTGTAGCTTCATGTTTGCTCAAGATTTTAATCAGTTTGATGCCAACGGGAAGCGTCATGGCGTTTGGAAAAAGAATTTTGAAGATTCCAATATTATTAGGTACGAAGGACAGTTTTCTCATGGAAAGGAAATAGGGCTCTTTAAGTTTTACAAAAATTATAAGAAAAAAGCAATTCTGTCTGCTACTAAACAATTTACGGAAGAGGATAATAAAGCTCAAGTAAAGTTTTTAGCATCAAGTGGTAAAGTAATTAGTGAAGGTAGAATGGATGGTAAAACATACATTGGTACTTGGAAATACTATCAAAAAAACTCAGATAAACTACTTACTCTAGAACACTATAATAATCAAGGAGAGTTAGTTGGTGATCGTTTAGTATATTATCCTAATGGACGAATAGCAGAAAAACAATATTATATTAATGGTAAATTAAATGATGCTTGCTTATGGTATTCAGAAAAGAATGTGGTGCTAAAATCATTTTTTTATGAAAAAGGAGAGTTGCATGGTGATGCAAAATTCTATAATCCAAAAGGAGAATTAGTTTCTGAGGGCCAATATAAAAGAGGGAAAAAAGATGGGTTATGGAAGTACTATGAAAAAGGTGATTTAATTAAGGAAAAAGATTTCACCTATAAACCTAAATATATAAAAAAAACGCCTTAATTTCTTAAGGCGCTCTTTTTCATAGACAATTTTTAGCTCGATTACTAAATGGTTGTCTACAATCAACAAACCAAACTAAATTCTTAATTAGAAGTTTAGCGTAATACACGATCTATAACGTGTACAACACCGTTGGCCCCTTGTATATCTACTAATGTTGTTACAATATTACTTGTACCACTTTCGTCTGTTAATGTAAAGGTTGTAGCGTCAGCAGTTATATCACCACCTAAAGTAGATACTACTCCACTTTCTAAATCACTAGACTGAACATTTGCATTTACTATATGCTTTAATAGAACAGCATCAACCGTTGCAGTTGGAATGTCAGTAAGAGCACTTACTCCCAAATCGCCTAACAAATTAGCAAACGCATCATTAGTTGGAGCGAATACTGTAAATGGTCCAGCTGTTCCATCAGAAACCGTGGCAATGTAAGGTACTGTTGGGGCTCCGGTATCTGCATAAGCTAAAGCATCAACTAAAATGGATAGAGCAGGATTCGTAGTAGCAAAAGTTGCGATTGTTGGTAAGTCTATAACCTGATCAACAACATGAACAATACCATTTGACGCTGCAACATCTGGAATTACTACATTAGCACCTCCGTTAAAAGA
>Ga0102885_1000199_pt1 | contig 12344 bp, 10 predicted proteins | sample Colrivmeta1550B3_FD_84498 | JGI IMG/M metagenome (GOLD analysis project Ga0102885, IMG submission 84498) | Estuarine microbial communities from the Columbia River estuary - metaG 1550B-3 | ecosystem: Environmental > Aquatic > Marine > Intertidal zone > Estuary | place: USA: Columbia River...
AATACTTTAATTTAAGATAAAAATCCATGAATAAAAGCGCGACCTTCAGGTAACGACCAAATATTTATAATTTAAAAATTACAGGTTTCAATTTCTGTAACACGAAGGGTGTTTACCATACCCTTTTCTTTCATTGGCATTGCGGCTAAACTAATTAGCATATCGCCAACCTCTAAATAACCCATTTTACAAGCTATACCATTAACGTCGTCAATAGTTTCGTCAGTACTTACAAACTTATCGTAATAGAACGCCCGAACGCCCCAAAGTAAACTTAAACGTGTTAAAATACGTTTATTTGATGTAAATACTAGAATATGACATGATGGTCTCCAAGCCGAAATTTGAAATGCTGTGTACCCACTATTTGTAAGTGTTGAAATGGCTTTTGCATTAATTTCGTTGGCCATATTAGCGGCATGATAACATATAGATTTTGTGATGTAACGGTTTGTGCGGATATGTGGTGGCAATTGCGGAACTTGAATTAATTTTGAGTTCTCTACACTTTTTAAAATGTTAGCCATTTGCCTAATTACTTCTACTGGATATTGACCTACTGATGTTTCACCAGAAAGCATTACAGCATCGGCACCATCCATAACAGAATTTGCAACATCATTTACCTCTGCTCTTGTTGGAGTTAAGCTATCAATCATAGTTTCCATCATTTGCGTTGCAATAATTACTGGAATTCTTGCTTTTTTAGCACGTAACACCAATTGCTTTTGAATAAGTGGTACTGCTTCAGCAGGTACTTCTACTCCTAAATCTCCACGAGCTACCATTAAACCATCACAATGTGCAACAATTTTATCAATATTTTCTACGGCTTCTGGCTTTTCAATTTTAGCTATAATTGGAATTTTATGATCAGAATGTTTTGCTATTAAATCACGCAATTGCATTAAATCTTCTGCATGACGCACAAAAGAGAGTGCAATCCAATCTACCTCAAGACTAATGGCGAAAATAGCATCTTCAATATCTTTTTCTGTTAATGCTGGTTGTGAAATATCAGTATTTGGAAGGTTAACTCCTTTTTTAGACTTTAAGGGACCTCCTTGAATCACTTTTGCTTTTACTTCTTTCTTTTTATCAGTAGAAATCACTTCAAAAAGTAATTTACCATCATCTAAAAGAATACGTTCGCCAGGTTTTGCATCTTGCGGAAACCTATCATAGGTCATATAAACACGTTCTTTTGTACCTTCAAAACGTTCACCCGTAGCAAAGATTATTTCATCTCCAGGATTTACAACTACTTCCTCCTTCATCACACCTAGACGAAGTTTTGGGCCTTGTAAATCTGCAAGAATAGCTGCCGTATAGCCATGTTCTTCATTTAGCTCACGTATCATTTGAACACGCTCCTTTACATCGCTATAATCTGCATGAGAGAAGTTTATTCTAAATACATTTGCGCCTTCATCAAGCATGTTTTTTAAAACTTCCTTAGTACTTGTAGCGGGTCCTAAAGTTGCTACTATTTTGGTTTTTTTGTTTATTGACATTAGTTAAAAATTAAATTATCTTTAGATTTCAGTTCACTAGAATCTAGACTGTAAGCCGTTGCAATTTGAGGTATTTTTAATATACTATCTAAAATATAGTTCTCTTTACTAAAACTGAATGCGCTATCTATTTTTAAAAAATAGTTTACAGTTTTGTGTTCTGGTAATAACTGAAATATTTTGGTTATTTTTTCTTGGTTGTCGAATAACGACTTATAATCTGTTTCTCGGAGTTCTTCAGTTTTACAGATGTTAGACACCAAACTCCATGTTACTAATTGTTTATGGTCTTCCCATTCAAAAATTGAATAAGAAACCTGCCCATTATTATAGTCTATATCTGATGCTTTTCTTGAAAGCGTAATACCCAAATGTTTATTGAGAAGGTATGCTAAACGATAGTCTTCCAGATTGCAATGAATTGCAATTAAGGTATATAATGCTTCCTCAAAGGCATCATCAAGAATAAGTTTGTGAACAGTCATAACTTATATTTAACTCGTAAATATAGTATATATAAAGGGGAGTTGTATTACGTTAAAGCTAATCTTGGTAATAAACACAACTAAAACGTTATAGTTGATTCGTTTAAAATTTAGAATATTAAAGCATCTTCGACATTTTACTTTGAAATGCAAAAAAGGCGCGTTTTGAAGCTTTTTCCTCGGCCTTTTTCTTTGAAGTTGCTCTGGCTTTGGCAATAACTTTTTCGTCTATAGATAGCTTTACTGAAAAATGCCTAACGTCATCATTACCCGTATCTTCGTATACGTTGTAACCAAATGTCTTTTTTTCTTTTTGACACCACTCAATAAGTAAACTTTTGTAACTAATTACTCTTCCTTCTAGAGTTGCAATATCTACATAAGGAATTATAACACGCTTAAAAATAAATTTTTCACAGTATTTATAACCTCTATCTAAAAAAATAGCTCCTATTAAAGCTTCAAATAAATTACCATGGATATTATCTCCAAATTGACCTGCGGGGATTTTACTTTCTACTAAATTTATCAGTTCTAAATCTTTACCTAACTCATTTAGATGTTCTCTACTAACAACCTTGGATCGCATTTTGGTTAAGTAGCCTTCATCGCCACTTGGTACTTCAAGATATAGATGTGATGCAATTACCGAGCTTAACATCGCATCTCCCAAAAACTCTAAACGCTCGTAATTAAAAGGATCGCCTTTAGTGTCTTTAATATTCATAGACCGATGCGTAAATGCCTTTCTGAAGTATTTAACATTCTTAGGTTTAAACCCAAGTATTTTAGTTAATTCCATAAAAAAATTCCCGTTGCGTTTAAAACGGGAATTTAGTATGTTACGAATGCTATCCATTCGGGATTTAATCTATTTTTTTGAATATTACACAAGCGTTGTGTCCGCCAAATCCAAATGTATTACTCATTCCTACTTTTACATCACGCTTTTGAGCCTTGTTCAAGGTTAAATTTAATTCAGGATCAATGTTTTCATCTATTGTAGTGTGGTTTATTGTTGGAGGTACAATACCGTGTTCCATGGCCAATATCACCGAAATTGCTTCAATAGCTCCTGCTGCACCTAAAAGGTGACCAGTCATTGATTTAGTTGAATTTATATTTATATTCTTAGCGTGACTTCCAAATACTTCTGAAATTGCTTTAAGCTCTGCAACATCTCCTAAAGGTGTAGATGTACCATGTGTATTAATATGGTCAACATCTTCTGGCTTTAGGCCTGCATTCTCTAAACAATTCTTCATTACTGCAATAACACCAATACCTTCTGGATGCGGCGCTGTCATATGATAGGCATCAGAAGATAAACCTCCTCCAATACATTCAGCATATATTTTAGCACCTCTTGCTTTTGCATGTTCATACTCTTCTAGAATCAGTGCACCTGCACCTTCTCCTAAAACAAAACCATCTCTTGTTCCATCAAATGGGCGAGAAGCTGTTTCTGGACTTTCATTTCTAGTAGATAGTGCGTGCATAGCATTAAAACCACCCATACCAGCAATAGTCACTGCGGCTTCACTTCCACCTGTAACAACCACATCTGTATGCCCTAAACGTATAGAGTTTAAAGCGTCAAACATAGCATTAGCAGAAGATGCACATGCAGAAACTGTTGTGTAATTTGGCCCCATAAAACCATGTTTTATGGAGATATTACCTGGTGCAATATCAGCAATCATTTTAGGAATAAAGAATGGATTAAATCTCGGTGTTCCATCACCAGCAGCGAAGTTTAAAACTTCTTGCTGAAAGGTTTCTAAACCACCAATACCTGCTCCCCATATAACACCTACACGCAATTTATTGACTTCATCAAGATTTAATTTTGAGTCTGCAATGGCTTCATCTGCAGCTACCATAGCGTATTGTGCAAATTTATCCATTTTACGAGCCTCTTTTCTATCAAAAAAGTCAGTCACGTTAAAGTTTTTTAATTCGCAAGCGAATTTAGTTTTAAACTTTTCGGTATCATAATATGTTACTGGCGCAGCCCCACTTTTGCCACTAATTAAGCCTTCCCAAAATTCATCTTTGGTATTACCAATTGGTGTTAAAGCTCCTAATCCTGTGACTACAACTCGCTTTAATTCCATAAAGTATTTTGATTGTTTACTTATTTAGCTTCTTCTATATAAGAGATAGCTTGACCTACTGTAGCGATGTTTTCAGCTTGATCGTCTGGTATTTGAATATCGAATTCTTTTTCGAACTCCATAATTAATTCTACAGTGTCTAAAGAGTCTGCTCCTAAATCGTTTGTGAAGCTAGCTTCAGTAACAACTTCGTTCTCATCTACTCCTAATTTGTCCACGATAATCGCTTTTACTCTTGATGCAATGTCTGACATAATCTTTTAATTTAAATGTTTTAATTAGTTGGCAAAAATAAAAAACTTATATTTTATAATACACTTTTAAGTTAAAAATGTGTCGGTAATTTACTAAAATTACTTTTAAGTAATTAGTTTTTCTCTTCTAATTGTTAATAATTATTCTTTTTTTTGTTCGAATAATATTAACACTATAGTCTGTAAAATGAAACGTATTGTAATTTTTGCGTCCGGAAGTGGAACTAATGCTGAAAATTTAATTAAGTTTTTTCACAACAGCGATAATGCGTCTGTTATTCAGGTACTAACTAACAATCCCCATGCCAAAGTTTTAGAACGCGCAAAAAAATTAAAAGTTAGTGCTTTGTCATTCAATAGAATAGCGTTTTCAAAAACAGATGACATCTTGAATGTTTTAAAAGCTTCAAAGCCTGATTTGATAATTTTAGCCGGGTTTCTATGGAAATTCCCAGAACATATATTAAACGAATTTCCAAATAAAGTAATTAATGTACACCCTGCTTTACTTCCTAAATATGGAGGAAAAGGCATGTATGGTATGCACGTGCATGAGGCGGTTATTGCGAATAAAGAAACTGAAACTGGTATTACAATTCATTATGTAAATGAACGTTATGACGAAGGTGCTACTATTTTTCAGGTAAAATGTGATGTTTCTGCAACCGATAATGCAAATGATGTCGCGTCGAAAATTCATGAATTAGAGATGGAACATTTTCCGAAAGTGGTTGAAAAGCTTTTAAATGAGTAAAAAGAAAAGAAAATATTATACCGTTTGGAAAGGGCATCATATAGGCGTTTTCGAATCTTGGAATGACTGCAAATCCCAAATAAAAGATTACCAAGGCGCACAATACAAATCGTTTTCAACGATTGAAGCGGCTAAAAAAGCTTTAAAAGGTAATTATAAGGACTATATAGGTAACGGCAAGAAATTTACGAGTGAACTATCTGGGGAGCAGCTTAAAAAGATAGGACAACCTAACTACAATTCTATTTCTGTTGATGCAGCATCGAGTGGTAATCCTGGGAAAATGGAATATCGAGGGGTAGATACTAAAACTAAAAAACAACTATTTATTCAAGGTCCTTTTGAAGAAGGAACAAATAACATAGGTGAGTTTTTAGCCTTAGTACATGGATTGGCTATTCTTAAAAAAAATAAAAGCGATAGAATTCTTTACACAGATTCTAGAACCGCTATGAGTTGGGTGAAGAAGAAAAACTGCAACACCAAACTAGAACATAACCAAAAAAACAAACCCGTTTTTGATTTAGTTGAAAGGGCTATAGAATGGTTAAAAAGCAACACCTATAATACCGTAATTGTAAAATGGGAAACCAAAGCTTGGGGAGAAATTCCTGCTGATTTTGGCAGAAAGTAACTTACATCTTATCAACACCCCTTAAAACACTAAAAAAATTAGGGACACCTTTAATTACATCCCCAATCTTAAAGTAATAATAGCATCTAACGCTAAAACACCATCTTATTTAAAAAATGTCACATAAGGGTTAAAAAATATTTTAATCGTCTATTTATTGAAAAAAATATAGTCGTTGTAATCTATAAAAAGACTTATATTTGCACCTAAATTTCACATCTCATTTATGAGTAAATTAGTAATTGTAGGTACCGTGGCATTTGATGCTATTGAAACGCCTTTCGGTAAAACCGATAAAATTCTTGGTGGCGCAGCTACTTACATAGGTCTTGCTGCTTCTCATTTTAATGTTAATGCAGCTGCTGTTTCTGTTGTTGGCGGCGATTTCCCTAAAGAATATTTAGACTTATTATCAAATAAAAATATTGATGTTTCAGGAATTGAAATTGTAAAAGAAGGGAAAACATTCTTTTGGAGTGGAAAATATCATAATGATATGAATTCTCGTGACACTTTAGTCACTGAATTAAACACCCTTGCGGATTTTAATCCAGTAGTTCCTAAAGGTTATAAGGATGCTGAAGTGGTGATGTTAGGAAATTTACATCCAATCGTCCAATCTAGTGTTTTAGATCAAATGACTAAAAAACCAAAATTGGTGATCTTAGACACGATGAATTTTTGGATGGATTGCGCTTTAGACGATTTACTAAATGTTATAAAACGTGTAGATGTAATTACTATAAATGATGAAGAAGCGAGGCAATTAACAGGAGAATATTCTTTAGTAGTTGCAGCTAGAAAGATTCATGAAATGGGACCAAAGTATGTGGTAATAAAGAAAGGAGAGCATGGTGCTTTATTATTTCATAATGCCCATGTGTTTTATGCGCCTGCTTTACCATTAGAAGAAGTTTTTGATCCTACTGGTGCCGGTGACACGTTCGCAGGTGGTTTTGCTGGATATATAGCCAAAACAGGAGATGTGTCCTTTGAAAATATGAAGAATGCTGTGATATATGGTTCGACCTTGGCGTCATTTTGTGTTGAAAAATTTGGAACGGAGCGCATGCAAAATTTATCAAACGAAGAAATTCATAAGCGACTGTTGCAATTTAAACAACTAACGCAATTTGAAATAGAATTAACCTAAAAAAACGCGCTCTATTTAGAGCGCGTTTTTTATTTAAATCAATTTGTGTTTCCACTAAAGTGGGGATATAAACATAGTTTTTCATTTTCGCGAAATCAAAGGTTAACGAATTCAGTGATATGGAATAAAATAATGAGTAAAGCCAAAACATTTTTATTATGAGCGATGTCTTAAAACACGAATGTGGAATAGCAATGATTAGACTTTTAAAACCGCTTGAGTTTTATAAAGAAAAATATGGCAGTGCATTTTATGGTGTGAATAAAATGTATTTATTGATGGAAAAACAACATAACCGAGGTCAAGACGGTGCTGGTTTTGCTAGTATAAAATTAGATACTGAACCTGGTCAACGTTACATAAGTAGAGTTCGTTCAATAGCACAACAACCCATTCAAGATATTTTCGCACAAATTAACGATAGAGTTAATAAAGAATTTGAAACGCACCCAGAATACAAAGAGGACGTTGCTGCACAAAAAAAGAATATCCCGTACATAGGAGAAGTTTTATTAGGTCATGTTCGCTACGGAACTTTCGGAAAAAATAGCGTAGAAAGTGTTCATCCTTTTTTAAGGCAAAACAACTGGATGCATAGAAATTTAATTATGGCTGGAAACTTTAACATGACCAATGTTAAAGAACTTTTTAGTAACCTTATAGAATTAGGACAGCACCCTAAAGAATATACTGACACCATTACTATAATGGAGAAAATTGGTCATTTTCTTGATGATGCAGTGAGTAAAATATATAAAGACTTAAAAAAAGAAGGCTATAATAAACAGCAGGCATCACCGCTTATTGCTGAGCGTTTAAAAGTGGCTAAAATCTTAAGGCGAGCTGCAAAAAATTGGGATGGTGGTTATGCTATGGCCGGACTTATTGGACATGGGGATTCTTTTGTTTTGAGAGACCCTGCTGGAATTAGACCCGCTTTTTATTATAAGGATGATGAAGTAGTTGTTGTAGCTTCTGAACGACCCGTGATTCAAACAGTTTTCAATGTGAAATTTGAAGACGTTAAAGAATTAGAACCTGGACAAGCCATTATTACTAAACATTCAGGAGAAGTTAGACTTAAACAAATATTAGAACCTTTAGCAAGAAAGTCTTGTTCTTTTGAACGCATCTATTTCTCTAGAGGTAGTGATGCAGAAATATATCAAGAACGTAAAATGTTAGGTAAATTATTAATGCCTAAAGTACTTGAAGCGATTGATAATGACACAAAAAATACAGTGTTCTCGTATATTCCTAATACCGCAGAAACATCGTTTTTTGGAATGATTGAAACTGCTGAGGCTTTTATAAATAAAACTAAAACAGCAGCTATTTTAAATGGACAACGATCATTATCGGCAGCAAAAGTTACCGAGATATTATCTGAGCACGCGAGAGTTGAAAAAATAGCTATTAAAGATGTTAAACTTAGAACCTTTATTACCGAAGATAGCAGTAGAGATGATTTAGTAGCACACGTTTATGATGTAACCTATGGTGTTATTAAACCTACCGATAATCTAGTTATTATTGATGATAGTATCGTTAGAGGTACAACTTTAAAAATGAGTATCTTAAAAATGCTAGATCGTTTAAATCCTAAAAAAATAATTGTGGTGTCTTCTGCGCCACAAATACGATATCCAGATTGTTATGGCATTGATATGGCAAACCTTGAAAGCTTAGTTGCTTTTAAAGCAGCTTTAGAATTACTAAAAGATTCTGGCAAATATGATATTGTAAAAGAGGTTTATGATAAGTGTGTAACGCAAACAGATTTGGAAGATAAGCACGTACAAAATTTTGTAAAAGAAATATATGACCCTTTTACAGCCGAAGAAATATCAGATAAAATTTCAGAGTTGTTGAGTGATGAATCAATAAAGGCAGAAGTGAAAATTATTTTTCAACCTGTAGAAAATTTACATAAAGCTTGTCCTGAGCATTTGGGTGATTGGTATTTTACGGGAAACTATCCAACTGTTGGCGGGAATAGAGTTGTAAATCGTGCGTTTATCAACTTTTACGAAGGCAATAATGAACGTGCCTATTAATTATGAAATCAATAATTTTATAAGTAAAAACTGTAATATTTGCATTTCACCCAAAAAAAACGCAGTTCACCTAAAAAATAGTCAAAATATTTAAATTACGTATAAATTGGTCTCACCATAACATAAGTAGGTTAAGTTCATGGTAGATTTGGGGCAAAAAAAGGTGAACATCTGTTCGCCTTTTTTTATGCAATTTAGTTTCCTAATTAATCTGATTATATGTGTTTACACTTTACCTTAATTAAGTAACACAATTTCTTTTAAGCCAATATTTGCGTAGTTTATCTAAAATATTTTATCAAACAATATCGCTACCATATATTTGAAAAACCATAACATAAGTAGGTTAAGTTTATGGTAGATTTGGGGCAAAAAGGTGAACTAACGTTCACCTTTTTCATTTTATATACTTTCTAAAAAAATGGGAGTACCCATTTATTAGTAATGCGTTTTTCTTAAAAATAATAATTGTCGCGTTAGGGATAGAAACGGCATCCTTTTTTTATGCTTACCAAACAACTCAATCTAAACATAATTCATCTTATAATTTAAATACTTGATGAGATCCTGATACAAATTTAGCATAAGAAAAGATATAGTGTATAGCCCGACCTTTGGGTAACGCCAAAAAAAAGCAAATCCATTTCTGAATTTGCCTTTATATTTAAACTAATAACTAGTTTTATTTAGCTTCTGCGTAACGCTTTTCCATTTCATTCCAGTTAACGACATTAAAAAATGCCTTAATGTAATCTGGACGCCTATTTTGATAATTTAAATAGTATGCGTGCTCCCAAACATCAAGTCCTAAAATTGGTGTACCACCACAACTTACTCCTGGCATTAATGGATTATCCTGATTTGGCGTTGAACAAATTTCTACTTTACCTCCTTTGTGCACACACAACCATGCCCAACCAGAACCAAAACGTGTTCCTGCTGCATTTGAAAAAGCTTGTATAAATTCATCTTTTGAACCATAAGCAGCCTCAATAGCGTCTTTTAAATCACCAGACAGATAACCTCTATCTTCTGGATTCATAACCTCCCAGAACAAAGAATGATTATAAAATCCGCCACCGTTATTTCTAACAGCACTATTATTCATATCTAAATTTCCAAGAATATCATCAATAGATTTCCCTTCTAAATCTGTTCCTGCAATAGCGTTATTTAAATTATTTGTGTATCCTTGGTGATGTTTAGAATGATGTATCTCCATGGTTCTTGCATCTATATGAGGTTCTAAGGCATCATAAGCATATCCTAATTTTGGTAATTCGAAAGCCATAATTATTTTGTTTTAATTAATATTTAATTTCATTCAAATTTACACATAAAACAGGTCAATTAAAAATAATAAATTGTTATGAAACCATCGATAGTTTTTATCTTGTAAGCAAATCATTCTTCATGCAACAAACGTATCCTTTTACCATTTATAATGCCTCAGCAGGAAGCGGAAAAACATATACACTCGTAAAAGAATATTTAAAAATTTTATTTCAATCAAATCATCCAGAACCTTTTAAACGTATTCTAGCCATAACCTTTACTAATAAGGCTGTTGCAGAAATGAAAGCGCGTATTGTTGAAACACTAAAAACGTTTTCTGATGATTCTGTTTTAGAAAGTGAAAACTCGATGTTTGAGAGTATTTGCAAGGAGTTACAAATGGAACCTATTAAACTCCATGGGAAATCCAAAAGTTTATTAAATACTATACTGCACAATTATGCCGCCTTCGATATTTCTACTATTGATGGTTTTACTCATAAATTGATTAGAACTTTTGCTTATGATTTAAGACTGCCTTTGAATTTTGAAGTGGAGCTAGACCAAGATTCATTGCTCAACGAAGCTGTAGATAGTTTAATTGCCAAAGCAGGAAATGATAATGATCTTACAAAGATTTTAGTTGATTTTGCTATTGAAAAAGCTGATGATGATAAAAGTTGGGATGTGTCTTTTGATTTTAACAAGATTGCTAAACTCTTGGTAAATGAAAACGATATGCCCTTTATCAATGGTTTAAAAGACAAAACTTTAAATGATTTTAAAGTGCTTAAAGCACAACTCAAAAAAGAAATTTCAGATTTAGAAACCCATATTGTTGAAAACGCTCAAACTGTACTTACATTAATTGAAGAGTCTGGATTAGAATTTAATGACTTTACTAGTGGTTATTTGCCTAAACATTTTTCGAAATTGTCAGAAAAAAACTTTAACGTAAATTTTGATACTAAATGGCAAGAAGATATAGAAACCAAAACGTTATATCCTAAGCGAGTAACTGCTGATATTGCTTCAATAATTGAACAAATACAACCACAAATAGCATCTAGCTTTAATGTCACTAAGCGAGCTATATTTCATTTAAAATTTTTAAAAGCATTTTATAGAAATATTACACCATTATCCGTTTTGAAGGCTATAAATAGTGAGTTAGAAGTTTTAAAAGAGGATCAAAACAAAATGCTGATTTCAGAATTTAATGCCATTATTAGCAAAGAAATTTCAGCACAGCCTACACCTTTTATTTATGAACGTTTAGGTGAAAAATTTAAACATTATTTCATTGATGAGTTTCAAGATACATCTGTGATGCAATGGGAGAATTTAATCCCGTTATTAGAAAATTCATTATCTACTGTAAACGGAAGCACCATGTTAGTTGGTGATGCTAAACAAGCTATATATCGCTGGCGTGGCGGAAAAGCGGAACAGTTTATTGATTTGTTTAATAAAAAAAGCAGCCCTTTTCATGCATTACAAGATGTAAGGAGTCTAAAAGAAAATTACCGAAGCTATAAAGAAGTAGTAAATTTTAACAATGGTTTTTTTAAGTTTTTAGCCAATCATGTTTTTAATAATGATGATTATAAAACTCTATTCGAAAAAGCACATCAAAATATAACAGAAGATAAAGACGGTTTTGTAACGCTCTCGTTTTTAGACAATAATAAAGAAGATGATAGAAACGAAATATTTCCTGAAGCCGTTTTAAGGACTATAAATGAGTGCATTGAAAACGGTTTTAATTTGGAAGACATTTGTGTTTTAATTAGAAAGAAAAAGGAAGGGGTTGCCATTGCTGATTATTTAAGTCAGCACGAAATTCCAATTATTTCTTCTGAAACTTTACTGATTAATAATTCACCTGATGTCGTTTTTATCAATGATTTATTATTCCTTCTTGTTCAGCCGGAAAACAATGAAACAAAAATTAAGGTTTTAAATTATTTAACCACACTTTTTAATATAGACGACAAGCATCATTTTTTTACAAATCATATTCACCTTTCTACTGATAAACTATTCAAAAGTTTGCAAAATGATGGCGTATTTATAGACTGTAATTCATTACTACAGTTTC
>Ga0102885_1000200_pt1 | contig 12323 bp, 10 predicted proteins | sample Colrivmeta1550B3_FD_84498 | JGI IMG/M metagenome (GOLD analysis project Ga0102885, IMG submission 84498) | Estuarine microbial communities from the Columbia River estuary - metaG 1550B-3 | ecosystem: Environmental > Aquatic > Marine > Intertidal zone > Estuary | place: USA: Columbia River...
ACCAGACGCGCCGCCCTGACCCTTGCCCCAGGGGCGCGATTGTGAGGAAATTGGGCGTGATCCTCAGCGACCGCGGCTCGAAATATGCGGTCTCAGGCTGCCGGGTTGCAGATCGGGCACAGGTTGATGCGGCGCTCCGAGATCTCAAGCGGGACAAGAAATATGCCAAGGCGACCCATAACAGCTGGGGCGTTCTGCTCGATGGGGTGCCGCTGAAGTCAGATGACGGAGAAAGCGGCGCCGGGATGGTCATTCTGCGCATGTTGGAGCGGGCCGAGCGAAGCGGTGAGCTGATCATCGTGACCCGCTGGTACGGCGGCAAACACCTCGGCGGCGACCGCTTCCGCCATGTGCAAGAGGCAACGCGTCTCTACCCAGATCATCCCGCATCTTAAGGCTTGGCGGCTGGGTTATGGAAAGGTCTTTCAGAGGAATGATCGGGACGGTTCTTTTGGAAATTTAGCGCAAAGGCCTTGGCAAAATTTGCATGTTTTAAAGACCTCTGCACAATGCCATTTCAACATGAAATGAGGGCTGCGCCTGCCGGGGGGCAGGCAGGCGCAGCCCGGTGTTGCCACCAGGCAAAGTGTTTTGGCTTGGCGGCTGCGTTATGCAGAGGCTATGTTTAAGAAACAATTCGGCCCCAGAGGTCATAGGCGCCCGCCTCGTCAACCTCGACCGTTACAATGTCGCCGGGCGTCAGTGCTTCGGTGCCTTCGTCGATAAACAGATTGCCGTCGATCTCGGGCGCGTCGGCCTTGGTGCGGCAGGTGGCGATGCCCTCCGCGTCCAGCTCATCGACGATAACCTCCATATGTTGGCCCAGTTTGGCCGCCAGTTTGGCCTCGGAAATGGCCTGTGCCTTTTCCATAAACCGGTCCCAGCGGTCCTGCTTGACCTCCTCGGAGACATGATCGGGCAGATCATTGGAGCGGGCACCGGCGACATTCTCATATTGAAAACACCCAACGCGGTCGAGCTGCGCCTCATCCATCCAATCAAGCAGGGTTTGGAATTCGGCTTCAGTCTCGCCGGGGTAACCGACAATGAAGGTCGACCGCAGGGTGATCTCTGGGCAATCTTTGCGCCAGGCGGCAATCTCATCGAGCGTTTTGGACGCTGCGGCGGGGCGGGCCATGCGTTTGAGCACATCGGGATGGGCGTGTTGAAAGGGAATGTCGAGATAGGGCAGGATCAACCCCTCGGCCATCAGCGGGATCAAATGGCGCACATGCGGGTAGGGGTAGACATAATGCAGCCGCACCCAAGCGCCCAATTGCCCCAGTTCGCGGGCCAGATCGGTGATATGCGGGCGCAGATCGCCCTCGGCTGTCGTTTTAATATCAATGCCATAGGCGCTGGTGTCTTGTGAGATCACCAATAGCTCGCGCACCCCAGCCTCAACCAATTTTTCCGCCTCCCGTAGGATCGCACGCGGCGGGCGGCTGACCAATTTGCCGCGCATATCGGGAATGATGCAAAATTTGCACTTATGATTGCAGCCCTCGGAGATTTTCAAATAGCTGTAGTGGCGCGGCGTGAGAGAGACGCCGGAGGCGGGCAGTAGATCCATGAAAGGATCAGGCGCGGGCGGCACGGCGGCATGGACGGCATCCAAAACCTGCTCATATTGATGCGGGCCGGTGACGGCCAAAACGCGTGGATGCGCGCCGGTGATATACTCCGGATTGGCCCCCAAACAGCCGGTGACAATCACCTTGCCGTTTTGATGCAGCGCCTCACCAATCGCCTCAAGACTTTCCGCCTTGGCGCTGTCAAGAAAGCCGCAGGTGTTGACAATGACCGCCTCTGCGCCGGCGTAATCGGGGCTGATGGCATAGCCCTCCGCGCGTAGGCGGGTCAAAATGCGCTCGCTGTCGACCAAAGCCTTGGGACAGCCCAGCGATACCATGCCGATGGTCGGCTGGCCCGGGCGCGGGGTTTCAATCCGCGCTTTGGGCGCGAGGTCAGGGCGGAGGTGGGGAGGATTCTGTGCCATAGCGCCGCTATAGCAGAGATTGCACAGATGTGTAGATGGCAGATTGCCGAGCCTATATCCCGCCAATGGCCCAGGCGAAGGCTTCAAAACCCCAAAGCACGGCGTTGACGATCGCGCCGTGGTCATGGGTGACGACGAAGGTAAAGATCCAGATCGGACACCAAAGCGCGATGGTGATCATGGCGCAAATACATATGCCAGAGAGGAGGGCCGCTTGACCGATCTGCTCTCCGCGCTCCAAAAGACCGGCCACAAAATTGCGCACCCCTGCAGGGTATTGCAGCCCTAGGGTGAGCACCGCGACAGAGAGATGCAATAGGGTGGGTAGGAGCGAGGAAAACAGTTTTATCATCAACCAGATATAATCGCCGGGCGCCCTGCGCAGATCGGTAAAAAGCTGTGTCAAATCCACAAGCGGCACCCCATCGGCCGGGACAACAAAGGTGACAAAGGCGATGAGCGTGCATCCCAAGGCAAAGAAAATGGCAATCCCGCCCAGCCCATCTAACACCGCCCGCCAAGCCGCCCGCTTTTGCTCAAGCCTCAGGCGGAGCAGATAGCGGGTCAAACCATCAGAGGCGAAATCAAAAACCGCGTTGACCAGCGGCAGGAGGCAAAAGGTCAGCATGACGAAAACCGCCCGGCTACGCTGGCCCGCACCAAAATCATCCGGCATTTTGATCGCCACGATCAAAAGGGCCACCAAAACGCCACAATAGAGTAAGCGCCAGGCCATCTGGCGGGAAGAGCGCTTCTCGGCGGTTGCGACAGCGACCGCGACTGCGCTTGCGACTGCGACTGCGACTGCGCCTGCGACTAAGCCTGCGACTGCGACATTTTCTGGCACAGCAAAGCGATCGGCGAAAATTAATCCCAAGAGCAAAATCCCGGTGGCGAGGATAACCAATGTCCAGCGCCACCGGGATTTTGACGCTCCGGCAAAAAGGTAAAAGAATAACGAAGATCCGAGCCAGACCGCGGTAAATATTCGCGCCTGTGGCGGGCTGGCGGCAATCACCTCCTGGCCGCCAAAATCAATCGCATGGCCGCAGAGCCATTGGATTTTGATGGCCAAAATGGGATAGGCAAAGGCGAGGGCCATGGTGATGTTGAGCAGGCCAAAGCTCCAAGCCCTTTGCGCCGGGCCTTGCTGCGCCTCGCGGGAGGAGAGCCGGGAGACGAGCCAATCCAACCCTTTGCGCATCACCGAACGGTAGCGTTCCGCCGGGCGATCATGGCGCAGCAGATCACACCAATATGCGCGATCACTTGGGTTAACTGCGGTGTTGCGTAGTGCCGGTACGCACATCAAAGCGATGAAACAGACAATCGGCCAGCCGAGCGCCCAATTTTGGCGCAAGCTCCAATCCAACAGCTTTAAAACAATTTCCACGGCATCCCTGCGCTCAAAATTTTCTTTTCAGAATATCAAGAGGCTGGGGGATTTCAAGTGGGCTGGCTTACCGGCGGCGGTCGCGGCGGCTGGACATGGGTTGGAAGGCCACCCCGACATGCGCTTCGCAATAGGGTTTGCCGGCCTTCACCGCCAGACCGCAGAACCAAAAATCCTCTGTCGCAGGATCACCGACCGGCCATTTGCAGGTTTTTTCGGTCAATTCCATCAAGCTGATCTTCTTGGCGGTCTTTTCCACTTCACTGACCTTGGCCAGAGCTTCCGGGCTGATCTCATTGGCCGAAGGCTGCGGCGGCAGAGGCTGGCCGGCAGGAATGATCTTGCGCACCGCCGGCGGGGTGACCCGCATGGTTTCGGGCGCAGGCGCGGCCGGTTTTGGCGGCGCGGTTGGTGTTGCGGGCGCGGCGGGCTTTGCCTTGGCCTGCGTCTTGGCCTTTTCCTTGGCGGCCGGCTTGGCCGTGGTCGAGGTCACACGGTTGGACAGGCCCAAACGGTGCACTTTTCCGATCACCGCATTGCGGGTCACGCCGCCCAATTCCTTGGCGATCACACTGGCCGATTGGCCCTCGCCCCACATTTTTTTCAGAACTTCGACGCGTTCATCAGTCCAGGACATCACGCCCCCCCTTGAATTTCGTAGCAATAACGGGTGATACCCATGCAGCGTCCTACTTTAGGCTCAACTGAGGCTAAGGACAACCACCCAAGTGGAGATAAACTGTGGCAAATGTTTCTCAATTCGGCGTCAGACGCTTTGGACGGGTCAATTGGCTGGGCCTTTGGACGCTCATTCGCCGCGAAAATATGCGCTATTTGGCGATTTGGCAGCAGACAATTTTTGCGCCATTGATCACGGCAGGTTTGTTTCTATTGGTTTTTTCCATTGCCATCGGACCGGGTCGCTCGGATGTGATGGGGTTTGATTATGTCAGCTTTCTGGCGCCGGGTTTGTTGATGATGACGGTGATACAAAATTCTTTTGCCAATACGTCCTCTTCCATGCTTTCGGCGAAAGTCATGGGCTCCATTGTCGACACGCTGATGCCGCCCCTGTCGCCTTTGGAGATGACCGTGGGATTCTTGGCGGGCGGAATTGGTCGCGGATTGGTGATTGGCGCGGTGCTCTGTCTGTCGATGGGGCTAAGCCTCGGCATTTGGGTTGCCCACCCGCTTTGGACATTGGCTTTTGTGGTTTTGGGCGGGATGTTCATGGGCGCGCTGGGGCTTTTGGGCAGCATCTATGCCTATAAGTTTGACCAGATGGCCGCGATTTCAAATTTTGTGATCACACCCTTGGCCTTCTTGTCGGGGACCTTCTATTCGATCCAAGCTTTGCCCTCAATGATGCAGCCACTGATCCATGTGAACCCGATGTTCTATATCATCGACGGTGGCCGTTACAGTGTTTTGGGGGTTTCCGATGGCAGCCCATGGATGGCTTTGGCCGTGATTTGCGGGGCCAATATCTGTGCGGTTGGCTTGGCCTGGTTTTGGTTGGCGCGAGGCTATCGGTTGAAATCTTAAAGGGATTTGCCGCAGCGGATATTTGGACTTTCCATGGGCGGGGGGCTTTGGTATGGTAAGGGCATGAAAACGATGATTGAAATCACCTTGCGACGCCGACGTCGCTGATATGACCGCTGCACCGCGGCCGGCCCCTCGTGTTTCTGCGCTCCCATGCGTGTTTCTCAATTTTGGTTTTCTCACTCCCTCCTCGTTAGAAAGGCTTTCCGATGATCCCTTCGATTCTGCCCACCTATAATCGCGCTCCGTTTTCGTTTGTCTCTGGCTCAGGCAGCTGGTTGACCAGCGATGACGGTCGGCGATTTTTGGATCTGGGCGCTGGGATTGCGGTCAACAGCCTGGGCCATGCGCATCCGAAACTGGTGGCGGCGCTGACGGCGCAAGCGGGTCAATTGTGGCATACGTCCAATTTGTACCATATTCCCGCGCAACAAAAACTCGCTGATCAGCTGGTGGATCTGACCTTTGCCGATACGGTGTTTTTTACCAACTCTGGGACCGAGTCCTGTGAATTGGCCGTGAAAATGGCGCGCAAATATTTCTACGATAAGGGTCAGCCAGAGCGCGTGGAAATTATTGCCTTTGAGGGGGCGTTTCATGGGCGCTCCTCCGCAGGGATTGCAGCTGCTGGTGCGGAGAAGCTGACGAAAGGCTTTGGGCCTTTGCTGCCCGGTTTCGTGCAATTGCCATTTGCAGATCACGACGCGCTGCATGCGGCAGTCAATGACAAGACCGCCGCCATATTGATCGAGCCGATCCAGGGGGAGGGCGGTATCCGCCCTGTGCCGGATCATTGTTTGAAAGGCCTGCGTGATTTTTGTGACAGCCACGGGATCTTGCTGATTTTCGATGAGGTGCAATGCGGTGTGGGACGGACAGGGAAGTTGTTTGCCCATGAGTGGGCAGGGATTGATCCCGATATTATGATGGTGGCCAAGGGTCTTGGTGGGGGCTTCCCCATCGGGGCGGTTTTGGCGAATGAAGAGGCCGCAAGCGGAATGGGGGCAGGGACACATGGCTCGACCTATGGTGGCAATCCCTTGGGTTGTGCGGTGGCAAGTGCTGTCTTGGATGAGGTGGCTGCTCGTGAATTTCTGGCAGAGGTGAGCCGCAAATCTGGGGCGCTGCGCCAGGGTCTTGAAGGGTTGGTCGCGCAATATCCTGATGTGTTTGAGGGTGTGACGGGCGCGGGGTTGATGCTGGGTCTGAAATGCAAGGCGAGCAATATGGATGTGGTCACAGCCGGATATGACTGCGAGGTGTTGACCGTCCCTGCGGCCGAAAACGTCGTGCGTGTGCTTCCGGCGTTGACTATTTCAAACGCGGAGATTGCTCAGGCGCTGGAGCGGTTGGAGACGGCGGCGCAAACGGTTCAATCTGCGCAATGACCAGCGCGGCTTTTCACATTTCGGCGGATGGTGCAGCATGGCACGCCGCCAGCCTATAGGACAGTTTAAAGATGCAGAATTTTCTCGATATTGATCAGGTTGATCCCCAAAATTTGCGTGGCATTTTGGATGAGGCCGCGCGGATCAAGACGGCGCGTGCCGGCCTGTCCAAAGGCATGTTGGATGCTGAACGCCCACTTGAGGGCAAGATGGTGGCGTTGATTTTCGAAAAGCCATCCACGCGCACCCGCGTGAGCTTTGATCTTGGCGTGCGGCAGATGGGTGGGCAGACCATGGTTTTGTCCGGCAGCGAAATGCAGCTGGGCCATGGGGAAACCATCGCGGATACGGCGCGGGTTTTGAGCCGTTATGTGGACATGATCATGATCCGCACTTTTGAGGAGGCAACCCTGCTGGAAATGGCCGATTATGCCAGTGTTCCGGTGATCAATGGGCTGACCAACCGCAGCCATCCATGCCAAATCATGGCCGATATCTTGACGTTTGAAGAGCATCGCGGCTCTATTCGGGGCAAGCGCGTGGTCTGGACGGGTGATGGCAACAACGTTTGTGCGAGCTTCATCCATGCGGCCGGGCAATTTGGCTTTGATTTCGTTTTTGCCGGCCCAGCGACGCTGGATCCCGAGGCGGAATTTGTTGAGAAGGCGCGGGCCAAAGGTGTGAAGATCGAGATCCAGCGGGACGTTAAAGAAGCGGTGCGCGGCGCGGATCTGTTGGTGACGGACACTTGGATCTCTATGCACGACAGCCAAACCGCACGCGAGCGGCGCCACAATCAATTGCGCCCCTATCAGGTTGATGATGCGTTGATGGCGCAGGCCAAGCCGGATGCTCTTTTCATGCATTGCTTGCCTGCGCACCGCAACGAGGAGGTGACAAGCTCGGTCATGGATGGGCCGCATTCGGTGGTCTTCGATGAGGCGGAAAACCGGTTGCATGCGCAAAAAGCGATTATGCGCTGGTGTCTAGACTAAACAGGCCGCTTGGGGCATGATTTTAGGTAAAGTCGCTGCTTGGCTCTGGTTGTTTGCGGATTAAGGGTTAAGGAGAGAGGGACGTTTCTCATAGAGTGATCTATCATGTCCTTAAATATTGGATGTTTGGTTCGAAGATTTGATTGGATGGGGCGATGGCGCGCGCCAGCGCCTCTGGATTGGTTGGAGCGCCAAGGGTTTTCTGCCCAGTCCGAACAGGTTGATGAGGCGCACCCCGATTACTTCCAAGACTCTCATCACATGGTTGTATTCTCACAGAAGAGCCAAGAGATTTGGCTTGGTCTCGGTGTGAGTCATCTTTTCAATAAACTGTGCCAATCCCAAGATCTTAAGGGCTTAGGTGAGGGTGTTGCCATGGTCGCGGATGATGCGCATGGTTATTACGGCCTTCAGGAGTTTGCACAGGGCGAGGCCGGTTGGGGCGCGCAGGTGACAACTGCGCCGGCGAGCATGTGGATGCGCCCTCCCTCAGACAGGACCGCAAGCCCCCAGCGCGCCAAGGCTATCGCCTCGGTTGCAGATCTTTTGGGCGCGCGGGTCTCAGTCATCGAAGCCTGCGCGACAGCACAGGGCGAGGATGCGGCTTGTGGCATTGCATGGCATGGGCAGATGCAAGATTGGGTCTTGGCGGTGATGGGGCCTGATGGGAAGACTTATCAACAAATTGATTATTCAAATTTTTTGCCAACTGGAACTTTATTTGAGGCGGTTGACCCCCCCGGTGGTTGGCCGCGCTATTGGCGGCAAGGGGATCTGTTTGCCGCGATGCAAGATCATTTGAGCCGGGCCTGGTGTGGCGTCGGGTTGAGTGAGTTTACGCTCAATCATCCAATGCTGCGGGGCCCCTGCCTCGTGATTGAATTGACCGCGGATAAATAACACAAGTGCTTCGGCGCTGGAGGTGAAGATGACACAGGCAAATATTGGTGTGATTGGGGTTGGAACGATGGGTTCGGCACTGGCGTTGAACTTCGCCGAGAAGGGCCAAGATGTCGCTCTTTGGAACCTTGAGCTGAGCGCGGTTGATCGCATGATCGCCTCCGCTGGGGATCTGGCCGCTCGTTTGCAGCGCTGCGAGACCCTGGCCGATCTGGTGGCGGCTCTGCCTGCGCCGCGCGCCATTGTCCTAATGATCCCGGCGGGCGCGCCGGTGGATCAAACGATTGCTGCGCTTCGGCCCTTGTTATCTGCGGGCGATACCATCATTGATGGTGGCAATTCAGATTTTCGCGATACGATGATCCGAACCACAACTCTGGAAAAAGCGGGGCTGTCCTATTTGGGGATTGGTGTGTCTGGCGGCGCTGAGGGCGCACGGCGGGGGCCGTCCATGATGGTGGGAGGTACAAGCTCTAGCTACAGCCGTATCGCGCCCGTTCTGGAGGCAATTGCAGCGCGCTATGACGGAGATCCGTGTGTGGTGCATTTGGGACCAGATGGGGCTGGGCATTTTGTAAAAACGGTTCATAACGGGATCGAATACGCCGATATGCAGATGATCGCTGAGGTTTACGGCATGATGCGCGATGGCGAAGGTCTGGCAGCCAGCGATATCGCGCCGGTCTTTCGCAGCTGGAACCGTGGCCCGCTGGAAAGCTATCTTATCGAAGTCACCGCAGAGGTCTTGGGGACCAAAGATCCGCAGACTGGTGAGGACATGGTGGATTTAATCGTGGACCAAGCCGGGCAAAAAGGCACCGGCCGTTGGACCGTGATTGAAGCGCTGCGCATGGGGCAAGCGGTGAGCATCATTGAGGCGGCGGTTGGCGCCCGGGTCATGAGCGCGCAAAAATCCATCCGCAAGCGCGCCGCCAGAGTACTGGTGCCGGCGGGCACGGATACGATGAGTCCAGTCGCAGAGCATGATTTGCAATCTGCCTTAATCGTTGGGCGCGTTTTGGCCTATGCGCAGGGGTTCGAGATTTTGGCCGCCGGATCCAAAGAATTCAATTGGTCATTAGATTTTGCCCGCATCGCAGAGATTTGGCGGGCTGGCTGTATCATCTGCTCGGCCATGTTAGACGACATTGCCACCGCATTCCGCAGTCCGCGCCCGGCGGGGCATTTGGTGCTGTCCGACCATTTCACCCCGCTTCTGACCACCCATATCGCAGGGCTGCGCCGGGTGGTCTCTGCCGCTGCGCTCAAAGGGCTGCCTGTGCCGGCATTGGCAGCGGCTTTGAGTTGGTTTGACATGATCCGCCAAGAACGCGGAACCTCGGATTTGATCCAAGCTCAACGCGATTACTTCGGGGCTCATTCCTTTGAACGTGTTGATGCAGACGGGTCGCATCATGGTCCGTGGCATTCGGGCTGACAGCTCAGCGCTTGCGGGGCTTGGCGCGTAGAGTCGGGTCCGCTTGGGTGGGATCTTCGGGCCAGGGGTGTTTGGGATATTGCGCCCGCATATCTTTGCGCACATCTGCATAGCTTCCGGTCCAAAAGCCAGGGATATCTGTGGTCACTTGGATTGGTCGATGTGCCGGAGACAGCAAGGTCACCTTTAGCGGGTGATCGCCGATCATAGGATGGCGGGTTTGGCCAAATATTTCTTGAATACGCAGTTCAATTGCCGGGCTGTCACCACTGTAATCAATCGCGATTTTCCGGCCCAGCGGCGTGGTGAAATGCGCCGGCGCAATTTTTTCAAGCTGGCGCAAAGCCGCCCAGCCAATATAGGCTTCTAGGGCTGGCAGCGGGTCAAACGCTTTCCAGTCTTGCTCTGTTGTCAGCCCCGTCAGATAGGGGGCCAGCCATTCTGGTGCGGCCGCGAGAAGGGCTGTATCTGACAAATCGGGAAATTGCCCGGGTGGCGCGGCCGCCACGCGGGCTTGTAAGAGCCGGGCGGCTTTCGGCAGGCGCAGACCCATCTGTTGCACGCCCTCCACCATAGCCGCCGCCAGTGCTTCGCTGAGTGCATCCCGCCAAACCTCTTGCGTAAGCGACAGGGCCCCAAGCATTTCACTGCGATTAGCAATGACCCGGCGGTGGCGTTTGGACCAGTGGCAAAGGGTCTCCCATGTGATTTGATCGGCAAAAACCTCCCGCAGCTCTGCCTCACCCAGCGCCAGGGCCCTGCGGATTTTAGGGTCTGGACCCGTGCTAAAATGCGGATTTCCCAAATCTGAAATGACCAAATATCGCGCATTGGCCAAGGAATCATCTCTGGCCAAAACTGCGCCCTTCCCCCCGGCCATGATGTAGCGTGGCTGCGGGCCGGGGCGACGCTGGGCGACACGTTCGGGATAGGCCAGCGCCAAGCATTGCGCTGGGCTTAACGCGATCTCGCGCGTGCCTTTCGGCGCCAGTCTGCTGAGGCGTTTGGCCTCCTGCTTGATCCGGTCGAGCGCGCTGTGATCGCGAATGGGGCCGGCCTGTTCTTTGTTGCCGGTGGGCCTGGTCAGCGCTGTAAGGGCAGGTGTGAGATCGCAATTTTGGGTCGAGAGAATGTCTCGATCCGATAGAAGTGCGGCCAGCGGCGCGGCGCGGGGTCCCGCTTGCAGCAGCATTTGCGCCAAGCGCGGATGCAGCGGCAACTTGGCAAGCGCCGCCCCATGGGGCGTGAGGCGACCGTCTGACAGCGCGCCAAGCTGAACAAGCAAGGCCTTCGCCTGGGCCCAAGGGCCTGGTGCGGGCGGTGTGAGAAAGGCCAAATCCTCTGGCCCGGAGCCCCATTGCGCCAGCTCAAGCGCCAGCGGGGCCAGATCGGAAATTGCAATTTCAGGTGGCGCGAAGGCGTGCATAGCCCCTTCTTCGGCCCGCGCCCACATGCGATAGCAACGCCCGGCGGCAACGCGCCCTGCGCGCCCGGCGCGCTGGGTGGCTTCGGCCTTGCTGACCCGTTCGGTGACCAGCCTTTGCAGACCCTTTTCAGGGTCATACCGGGCCCTGCGTGCGCGGCCGCAATCCACCACAACTCGAACATCTTGGATGGTCAGAGAGGTCTCGGCAATGGCGGTTGCCAAAACGATCTTGCGCATATTTTTCTGGGCCTCAGGCCGGATGGCCAGCTGTTGCTCGGCAAATGGCAGGTTTCCCAAAAGAGGCCGCAGAACGCAATTTTTGGGCAGGTGATCTTGCAGCGCAGCTTTGGTGCGGCGAATTTCAGCCTCGCCGGGCAAGAACACCAAGATCCCACCCTCTGTATCGGCCACGGCCTGTAGGATCAGGCTGCGGGCTTGCGCTTCAAAGGGCAGGTCTTTGGGCGCTGGGCGCGGCAGATAGGTCAGCTCCACGGGAAAACTGCGTCCGGCGCTCGTGACAATTGGCGCGTCATCAAGCAAGGCCGCTACGGGCGCGGCGTCCAGTGTGGCCGACATGACCACGAGCCAGAGGTCTTCTCGCAGAGTCTCGCGCAACTCCCATGCCAGGGCCAGCCCAAGATCGGCAGCCAAGGAGCGTTCATGAAATTCATCAAAGAGAATGGCGCCGACGCCAGGCAGCTCTGGGTCCGCCTGTATCATGCGGGTGAGAATGCCTTCTGTGAGCACTTCAATGCGGGTATTGGGGCCGATTTTGGATTGCCCGCGGATGCGATATCCCACGGTTTCACCCAATTTTTCACCCAGCGTGTCTGCCATGCGTTCTGCGGCGGCTCGCGCGGCCAAGCGCCGGGGTTCGAGCATCAAAATTTTGCCGGGGCACTGTCCCGACTCTAAGATGGCCAAGGGGGTGCGTGTGGTTTTGCCAGCCCCCGGCGGGGCCTGCAAAACCACCCGACCAGACTGTGTCAAACAGTCTAGTACTTGCGGCAGGACCGCATCTATCGGCAGAGCAAACTTCACCTCGCCCTTATCGGCGAGAAAATCTCGCGCGTCCACGGTTGGTTTGTGGCGGATGCGTTTTGACATGCGAGAGTTTTGGGGGGATAAATTGCATCGCGCCGGGCCTTTGCATTTGCGCAGCGGCTCGGTAGATGGTCAATTCAAACAGTTATGTCCGCAGTTAGAGTACCGGACAGCGCCCCGGAGGACTGATGAGCA
>Ga0102885_1000205_pt1 | contig 12258 bp, 8 predicted proteins | sample Colrivmeta1550B3_FD_84498 | JGI IMG/M metagenome (GOLD analysis project Ga0102885, IMG submission 84498) | Estuarine microbial communities from the Columbia River estuary - metaG 1550B-3 | ecosystem: Environmental > Aquatic > Marine > Intertidal zone > Estuary | place: USA: Columbia River Estuary...
CCCAAGGGCTATCAGCCGGACGGCCTCAATCAGCTAGATGTGCTGATGGGCAAGGCGAAAACCAAACGGGAAAAACCTCTCTACTGGAAAATCAACGCTGCCTGGCCAGCTCAGGACAAGAAGCCAGACCACTGGGTCAGCTATGTAATCGTTGATCAGCAATGGAAGCTGGTGACCAACAAGGATGGAAGCTACTCAGAGCTCTATGATATTGTATCGGACCCTTATGAAAAGAATGATCTAAAAGGTGAGCATGCTGGTGTATTGGCTAGTTTGACAGAAAAACTCAGTGGATGGAAAAGCCAACTACCATCAGAGCCTGATTCAAATTGTTTTTCTCGTCATCGTAATTAAGGCGGCTTGACACACCTTTAAAATTTAACAGAATCTCAAGGGTTTCCCACTACACATTATTATAATGAAACACACATTAAAAACAGCTTCTTTAGCTAGCGTATTTGCCCTTGTTAGCATGTCCTGCATGGCTAAAGAGCCTGCTAAGGATACAGCTAAGCCAGCTGCTAAGTCAGAAAAAATGGACGATCTCTGGGGTGACTCAGTGGTCAAGCTCAGAGCTGCTGATGCAAAGAGAGGGCAGCTTTTTGACGATGGTAACTATGCGATGTTTATTCATTGGGGCTTGTATTCAAACCTCGGTAACAAGGTAAAAGGTAAGACTTACTATGGTATTGGTGAGTGGATCATGAACTCAAATATGGCGGGTATTCCAATTCCCGAATACAGGAAGCTGGCTAATGATTTTAATCCAGTCAATTTCGATGCGAAGGCGATTGCTCAGTTAGCTAAGGATGCGGGCATGAAATACATTATTATTACCAGCAAGCATCACGATGGCTTTGCCATGTATCACTCCAAGGCGGATAAATTCAATATTGTGGATGCAACTCCCTACGGACGCGACCCTATGAAAGAGCTTGTTCAGGCCTGTAAGGAAGTAGGTATTGGTTTCGGCTTTTATTACTCTCACAATCAGGACTGGACCTTTCCAGGAGGAGGTAAAGGGCCTAAAGTGGACAGTGATGGTAAACGCGCCACTTTTGATGATTATTACAAGAAGAAGTGTCTTCCCCAAGTGAAGGAAATCACCAGCGAATATGGCCAGATTGAAATTGTTTGGTTCGATACACCCGGTAGCATGCCCAAAAAATATGTTGAGGAACTTATCGAAGTTGTTCGTAAAAATCAGCCCGACGCGCTCGTCTCTGGACGTGCAGGTCACGGGCTGGGGGACTATCAGTCTCTTGGCGACATGGAAGTGCCTCATCACAATGTGAAGGGGCTCTGGGAATCCGTGGATACTACCAATGACTCTTGGGCATATGCCTGGTATGATGAAAATTGGAAAACGCCGAAGCAGATCCTCGGATTGTTGGTCTCATGCGTAGGCCGTGGGGGCACTTACATGCTTAACATCGGGCCTCGTGGTGATGGATCAGTGCCACAGCGCGCTGCAGATGCTCTCCGTGGATCTGGTGAGTGGATTCGTCGTTACCCACAGGTTGTATACGGCGCCGGCCCATCACCGTGGCAGCACGCCCTGCCTTGGGGAGATGTGACTACTAGGGGCAATAAACTGCATCTCGCTGTATTTGAATGGCCAAGGAGTGGCGAGTTGCATCTTCCTGGTCTCAAGAATAAGATTAAGTCTGCAAAGTTGCTGACCAGTAAGGAGTCATCAGCGGAGATCGCTCACAAGAAAGTTTCCGGGTGGTCCGTCTTTTCATTACCCGTGGGGGCACCAGATAAGCTCGTTTCTGTAATTGAGGTAGAGCTGGAAGGTGAGCCAGATGTGGACCCCTGCTTTGCTATTGATCCAGTGGTCGATACGGAAATCCTAGCTGAGTTTTCAGAGGTCAGTGGGGCCAAGTTGAAACGTAACCGCTGGATGGAAAAATTTGGTGAATGGAAGCATGTCAATCAGGTTGTGAATTGGCAGCCAGGTGGCGCTGCGACATGGGAAGTGGATGTTCTAGTGCCAGGCGACTATAAAGTAGCTCTCAACTACACAGGTAAAGGCCGGCTGGTATGGAAGGTCGCTATTGAGGGTGGGGAGGCTATTCAGAATCAGCAGAATGCCTCCAGTGTATTTCATGATTACAGGATCGGCTGGATTAATTTCCCGAAGCCTGGTCGCTACAAGGTGGGGGCGTCCTGTATTGAAGGTGATACTCAGTCCGCCGCCCTCAAGGGTATCAAGTTCACTCCACTCAGGTAGTCTATTTCGGTAGCATGGATAGCTGCCATATTAAGACCAATAAATCTAAAAAAGGGCACCTCCATTGAGGTGCCCTTTTTCTTAGAGATGATTTAATTATGCCGCGCTGCTATGTAGCAAGCTCACCACGAGCCATGACGACCTTACCTGTTCGCACGGTCTCAATTACTTCAAACTGTGAGAACATAGTGAGAGCCGCGTCGATCTTAGTCGTATCCCCATTTAGCATGGCAATCATAGAGGTAGGTGTCAGGTCGACAGTCTTGCCGCCATAGTGATCGATAATCTGAAGTGCTTCAGTGCGGTCTTTCTTATCAACGAGGAATTTCACTAAGAGAAGCTCTTTATTCACTGAGTCGGAACTAGTGTGCTCAACACAATGAATGACATCGATGAGCTTAGTTACCTGCAAAATAATCTGCTCAAGACCATCCGGGTCACCGCTGATGCCGATAGTCATTCTTGAGAAGTGCTTATCGCGGCCTCGTGATACGACCAAAGAATCAATATTATATCCTCTGCGAGCAAATACCTGACAAATGCGCATGAGCACACCTGCTTTGTTGTTCACAAAGACAGACAGGGTATGTATTGGTGGACTGGAATGATCTTCGGAAGATGTTTCAGGTGGAGTATCAGTAGTTACGATAGTCATGGGAAATTAAGAAGTTGGAATTAAAAGAAGTGAATGTCTTAGATGTCAGCTAGAAGCATATTTCGATTTGAACCGGTAGCGTTTTCTAGGTTGAGCCTGTTGGCTTGGCTAATTTGCCTTTTGGTGGCTCAGTGAGCATGTCCTCAAGGGCTGCACCAGCTGGAATCATTGGGAATACGTTATCTGTTTTAACACACTCGGCATGAATGAGCACTGGGCCATCAGTAATTTCAAAAGCTTTCTCAAGTTGGCGTCTTACATCAGCTGGGCGTTTGATGTTAAAGGATGGAATTCCGTAGGCGGCTGCAAGTTTGCAGAAATCTGGGTTACCTTCCAAATCAACACCCGACTCGCGGTCGTCGAAGAAAAGCTCCTGCCACTGCCTGACCATACCAAGGTAATGATTGTTGAGAACTACAATTTTTACGGGGAGCTTGTGAAGAGCAACCGTGGCTAATTCAAATAAAGTCATCTGAAATCCGCCGTCGCCAGAGATGGAGATGACAGTTTGGTCGGGACATGCAAAGGCGGCTCCAATAGCAGCAGGGAAGCCGAAACCCATGGTCCCGGCACCTCCGGAGGAAAGCCATTTCCATGATGCGTTTGTTTTATAAAATTGGGCGGCCCACATCTGGTGCTGGCCCACATCGGTGGAAACGATAGCGTCTCCGCCTGCAACCTGATAAAGCTCGTCGATGACCTGCTGCATGCGCAAGCCACCTTGCTTGCGGTAGGAGAGGGGGTATTTCTTCCTCCAGCCATCAATTTTGCTAAGCCATGGCTCAGTATCGAGCACGGAGATGCGCTTGTTGACCTCTTTCAATGTCGTTTTGGCATCACCAACGATCTCTATATCTGGACGAACCATCTTGTTCATTTCTGATGGGTCAATATCGATGTGAATGATCTTGGCGTCTTTGCAAAACTTATCAGCTTGGCCAATGATGCGATCGTCAAAACGCGAGCCAATATTGATGAGTAAGTCACAATCACAGATGGCTTTATTTGCATAGGCTGTGCCGTGCATTCCGAGCATACCAAGGGATAGTTCATGCTCCTCAGGGAAGACTCCTTTACCCAGTAGAGTTGATGTGACTGGGCAGCGCAAGGTTTCTGCCAGTTCCATAAGCTCAGCGTCTGCACCAGAGATCATGATGCCATGCCCAGCAAGAACTAATGGACGCTTGGCTTTGTGAATGAGCTGAAGCGCTTCGTCGATTTTATCGGGGTCTACAGTGTGTGCTGTCTCAGGCTTGTAGCCGGGGAGATCAAGCTCTGGGTCCATATCGCCAGTGAAATCACCCGAACTGATATCCTTGGGGACATCGACTAATACTGGTCCGGGGCGTCCCGTAGTCGCGATGTGATGTGCCTCGCGGATGACTCTAGGAATGGAATTCGTCTCCTTAATCAAGTAGTTGTGCTTCACTACAGGTATAGTGATACCGAAAATATCAGCTTCTTGGAAGGCATCCTTACCAAGCATCCAGGTAACTTGTTGACCGCAGATAATGATCATAGGAACAGAGTCCATTTGGGCCGTCATGATGCCGGTGATGGTATTACCGGCACCAGGGCCTGATGTAACTAATACAACAGCAGGCTTGCCTGTAGCACGGGCGTAACCATCAGCCATGTGACAACAGCCTTGCTCGTGACGAGCAAGGACAAACTTAATATTGCTCTTTACTGTGACAAGAGCGTCAAAAATAGGAATGGCAGCACCCCCAGAATATCCGAATATGTATTCGATTCCGAGATCGTCGAGAGTCTTGATAAGTGCCTGCGCACCGTCTAATTGGTTATTGCTCATGCGAAAATAGTTATTTCGCACGCAAAATAGACGCATTCGCTAAAATTGCAACGCAAAAATAGCCATTAAAAGCCCAAATATCCATTATTTAAGTCATCTTAAACAATGAAAATTGATTGTTTGGTCGAAAGAAGGACTCTTAGAGCATTCCTTTGATCAAATCTTCGAGTTTTACAATGTCTGCTGAGAAATTGCGAATTCCTTCAGCTGTTTTCTCTGTTGCCATTGCATCCTCGTTATACATGAAGCGGAATGCCTTCTCGTCGAGGTGGATTTTCTGTAGATCTGAGGCCTCAGCGTTGGCTTCGGTAAGCTTTTGGGTGAGCTCTCCCGATGTGTTCTGAAGCTCCTCTAGAAGGCCAGGGCTGATTGTTAGTAGGTCACTGCCAGCAAGCTCGGTGATTTGACCACAGTTGCGGAATGATGCACCCATTACCTCTGTCTTGTAGCCAAACTTCTTGTAGTAGTTGTAGATTTTTTGGACTGAAAGAACTCCTGGATCCTCAGCACCTTGGTAGTCAATGCCGGTATCTTTCTTATACCAATCGTAAATTCGACCAACAAAGGGAGAGATGAGCTGCACTCCAGCTTCAGCACAGGCTACAGCTTGAGCAAATGCGAACAGGAGGGTGAGATTGCAGTGGATACCTTCTTTTTCGAGTTGCTCGGCGGCACGAATACCTTCCCATGTAGAAGCGATTTTAATAAGAATACGATCACGGCTAATGCCTTCGGCTTCGTAGAGGGCGATAAGATGAAGTGCTTTGGTGACAGTTGCTTCTGTATCAAAGGATAGACGGGCATCAACCTCAGTTGATACACGACCTGGCACGATCTTTAAGATTTCCAGGCCAAATAGAATGAGGATGCGGTCAATGATGCTTTCGATTAAATCATCGCCGGCAAGTTTTGAATCAGAATGCTCACTGATGGCTTGCTCAACAAGGTGCTTATACTCTGGTTTGGCCGCCGCTTGGAGTATGAGAGATGGATTAGTGGTTGCGTCCTGAGGCTTATATTCCTCCATGGAGGCGAAATCGCCTGTGTCAGCAACGACAGTTGTGAATTGCTTTAGTTGATCTAGGTGATTTTTAATGATGTGTGAACTCATGGCGCATACATAGACAATGTCTCCCCACATGCAAGCAGGATGTCTGCCATTTAGCAGGTCACCGGTGGCGTATGCATAAGCCACTTACTCAGGGAGCAACCGGAGATTAAGCTGCGTCAGCGCGTTTCTTGCGCAAGATAGGGGGCTTTTTACCCTCAACGACAGCCCGATTGATCGTGACGGAGACAATATCATCTCTGCCAGGAATTTCATACATGACGTTGAGCATGATTTTCTCAAAAATAGCGCGAAGCGCACGAGCGCCAGTGCCACGGCGTAGAGCTTCCTCGGCAAGGGCGGTGAGTCCGTCTTTGGTGACTTTTAGTTTTACGCCGCTCATGGCGAGCAATTTAGAGTATTGCTTAATGAGTGCGTTTTTGGGCTGAGTCAGCACTTCAATTAATTCATCAATCGTAAGCTCGCGCAGTGAGGAGATGATAGGTAGGCGACCTATAAATTCGGGGATCAGGCCAAAGTGGAGAAGATCTTCTGGTTCAGCCTTTTCGAACAAGTCGATAGCATCAAAATTCTTTTCGTCCTCTGATTCTTCTCCTTCATGGAAGCCTAATACGTGCTTACCTAAGCGACGGCTGATAATGTCGGTAATACCAACAAAAGCTCCACCACAAACAAACAAGATGCGCTCGGTGTTGACTTGGATGTATTCTTGCTGTGGGTGCTTGCGCCCCCCTTGAGGAGGGACGTTGCATATGGTGCCTTCTAGAATTTTCAGTAGGGCTTGCTGAACACCTTCACCTGATACATCACGGGTAATCGATACGTTTTGAGTGGTCCTGCCAATCTTGTCGATCTCATCAACGTAAATGATACCTCGTTCCGCTCTTTCGACATCAAAGTCTGCGGCTTGGAGTAGTCTGAGGATGATATTTTCCACGTCATCTCCAACGTAACCAGCCTCAGTAAGTGTGGTGGCGTCTACTATGGTGAAGGGGACGTCTAAAACATTAGCAAGAGTGCGCGCCAGCAATGTCTTGCCCGAGCCGGTAGGTCCCAGCATGAGTATGTTTGATTTTTCGATATCGACGTCAGCAAAATCAGCGGAAAGGTTTGCACTGTTTTGCCGCAGGCGCATGTAGTGATTGTAGACAGCGACAGAGAGAACTTTCTTGGCGCGTTCTTGGCCAATCACGAACTCATTGAGTTTGCCTGAGAGTTTCTCTGGAGTAGGAACGTCACCAGTATTGATTTGGGTTTCAGCGACCTTTTGCTTCGTTTCACCAAGTTCTTTTTCAAGGATAGAAGAGCAAACTTCGATGCACTCATCACATATGTAGACCGCTGGGCCCGCAATGAGTTTTTTAACCTCTGAGTGGCTTTTACCGCAGAAGGAGCACATTGTAATATTAGATGATCGAGCCATGATTGATTGGGGTAGTTGCTTGAGCTGAAATTGTCGACTTGTGTAATCGTGCCAAAAGAAAAAGGCGCGCAGGGTAACGAATACCACCAGCACGCCTGTATATTATCCTAAAATAGATCTAATGTCTTATTTTTTTGCGTCATCAGCGTCATCTGAGGCGGGTAGCTCTTTACGGCTCTCTAGCACCTTATCAACGAGACCATACTTGGCTGATTCCTCAGCAGACATGTAGTTGTCACGGTCAGCATCTTTTTCCACTTGTTTGACGCTTTTCCCGGTATGCTTGGAAAGAATGTCGTTTAGCTTTTTCTTCAAGTTGAACATGAAGCCGATGGTTCTTTCCACATCGGCAGCAGTTCCTTGTGCTCCTCCAGAAACTTGGTGAATCATCACGTGTGAGTTGGGTAGGCAAAAACGTTTGCCTTTCGTGCCAGCAGTCAATAGTACGGCACCCATGGATGCTGCAATTCCTATGCAGTAGGTGTTAACATCACAGGTGAGAAACTGCATGGTGTCATAGATGGCGAGACCTGCCGTGACAGATCCGCCAGGTGAATTGATGTAAATATGAATATCCTTTTTAGGATCTTGCATCTGCAAAAATAACATCTGAGCGATTACCGAATTCGCTACTCCATCATCAATGCCTGTCCCAATGAATATGATGCGGTCCTTAAGCAGGCGTGAGTAGATGTCGAAGGCACGTTCGCCGCGCCCATCAGATTCGATGACTGTGGGGATGTAGTAGTTGTTTTTGGGTGTAGAATCCATGGTGAGATCAGATGTAAGATTGATTGAGTGGAACATGCTAGCTGACAATTAATTTAAGCCTCGGCGACTTCAACGTCAGCTTCTTCTATTTTCGCGTTCTCGATGAGGAAGTCAATGGCCTTGCCAATCAGGATGGAGCTTTTGAGGCTGGAAATGCGTCCAGATCGCTGCATTTCTTTAATGAGTGTTTTCGCTGGCTTCTTCTGTTGCTTGGCCATGGCATTGATGCGCTGTAGAACCTCAGCATCATTCACTTCAATTTTTTCCGCTTGAGCCACTTCCTGTAGAATGAAGTTTGTTTTCAAATTGTTGCGGGCTTGGACTTGGGCTGCTGCAATGATTTCGACCTGTTGTGTTGCGATATCCTCATCACTCATGCCTGCTTGAGCACCGCGAGCAACCATATCGTCAGCACTACCCTGTGCTTCAGCGGCGACCATTTCTTCGGGAAGTTCAAAATCTACTTTAGCCAGCAGATTTTCGACGATCTGGTTCACCTTGGCCTCTTCAGCTTGCTGCTTCTTTTGTTGTGAAATCTGCTCCGAGATGAGCTCTTTGAGATCATCTAAAGTTTTGCCTTCACCAAATTGCAGAGTTTCAGCAACAAAGGTATCGTTCACCTCTGGCAGCTTTTGCTCCTTGATGCCCTTGATCGTAACATCGAAAAGGATTTCCTTGCCGTGTAGCTTCTCGACTGGGAAATCATCGCCGACGGTGCTTTTGACCTCGAGCTTATCGCCGCAAGAGGCTCCTTCCAGCTGTTTGGTGAAGCCTGGAAGGAAAGCTTCCTCTTTGATTTGGATCCAGTAATCCTCTTTGCCGTTGAGGATGCCTGCGGACTCACCAAGTTCTTCTTCAAGTGGTTTGCCGTCGAGGGTAGATGAGAAATCGATAACGGCAATGTCATCGGCCTTAACAGCGCGATCTTCAATGTCGTTATATTCGGAATAACGCTCAGCTACACCATCAATTTCACGTTGTACATCCTCGTCGGTGGCGTCTGTGGATGGTATTTTGAGCTCGATACCTTTGTAGTCAGGGAGATCAAAGCTAGGGGCTAGGATCATGGGCATAACGAAACTAAATGTGCCATCGTCTGCATGATCGAGAGTTTCAGGGTTTTTGAAGTTGAGAACCTTGAGGTCTTCATCTTGTTTCATGGCCTCGCTGCAGGCTGCACTGATTAAACGTGATTCTAGCTCTTGCTTGATGTCATTAGCGAAACGCTTTTCTATGACGGAAGTAGGAGTTTTACCTGGTCGGAAACCAGGGATTTTGGCCTGAGAGCCAAATGCTGTAACAATACTTTTGCGTTCGCTTTGAACTTTTTCTGCTGGGATCACAGCACTAAGTGTTGCTGTGCATTCTGGCTGTTTGTCGACGGTGATATTCATAATGGAAATCTAGTTTTTAAATAGTGGGTCTATTTGGGTGTGATGTCTGAATGTTTGAGGCACGGCTCAATTTTTTGTCTGCCGGTAACGGCTAGAGGCGGCAAGCTAGTGCTCTGAGGGCGATGAGTCAAGGATCATGACAGGCATAAACTAGGATTGTGAGCTATACGCGCCTGTCTGCACATGGGGTTATCAGGGACGCAAAGGGTTTAATCGCTTACATGTTCATTATTTGTTGTTTTGATGACAGATCCAGACGTTGCGATAAGTAAGTTAAGTGTAATATATCCGCCCCGCATGACTATTCATAAACGTTCCACTCTTTTATCCCATACATTCATATGGTCAGTCATTTTTTCTGCTGTTGCACAACTTTCATGGGCTAATCCCTCAGGAGCTGCGGGAGTAAGTCAACAGACTACGGGGATTAATTCTGGCAAGCTTTCTGTCCAGGATTACACCTTTGGATACTGGCAAAATGGTATGCGTAAGCATAGAGACAATCAATCCGCTGATGTCCTGTGTCTGGAAACAGGGTATTATGGATTGTCATTAGACCTAGCAAAGCTTCATAAGCCTAAGTTTGAGATTTTCAATGAGGCCCTTGATTACGAAGCTGCAATAAATAGTGCTAGCACGAGGATGGGGCAACTATCAGACGCTCAGCTCAATATTGAATTCGAGCAAAATGGCAGAATTTACAGAGCAACGCGCTGCAGTGCCGTCGCAGAGCGATTAGCCGAGGGGCGAATGCTCAGTGCTCGCATGTGGGAATCAGCAAGACTTACTCAACACTATGATTTCGCCGGATTAGAATTCACCGATGATCAAGGTGGGCGCTTAATAACAGATGCGAGACTTGATGTCGTTGCTTGGCCTCAATCGGTGACTTTCAACTTGGAGATGGAGCCTACTATTGAGCTCGTCGACGGAGTTCAACAAGGGCTCAATGGCAAGGGGCAAGGGGTACTTAAGGAGTCATTATTAATACCACACCAGCCAACTCTAGAGCATGAGCAGTTTACAGCTGAGGCGTGGATTAAGGTGCCTGAAGCTGCTATTCATAAAAATAGGAGCTGGGTATTTTCAAAAAATGGCAACGAAGGATCCGAGGGATACTTCGGTATTGGAATCAAGGGCGACAGCATCACCGCAGGCATTAATATAGGTGGTGTAGATCGCCGCAACTACCGCGAAATAAGAACAAACCGACATTCCTTGAGTGCAGATAAGTGGATTCATGTAGCGATGACTTATGACGGTAAAAAGCTGGCGGTATACCTGAACGGTCGCGAACAAAACTCGATTGAGGTTAATAAAAAGAGAGTGCTGGGTAATAGCGATATGCGCATAGGACGCAAAGCGGACAACAGAGGCTCATCGGCACATATTATTGTCGATCAGTTAAGGTTGTGGAATAAGGTGCTGGATCAGAATAGCTTAATAAGACATGCGCGTCATCCAAACAAAGAAGTAGGAGGACCCAATCTCACTTATGTAAACAACTTCGAAAACGCTCCCGATTTAAAGTTGCCATTATGGCAAAACTCGAAGGTCCGTATATCCTTTAATGGCAGTGGTAAAAAATGGGCTGTTGAAAAATCGGTATCTGACCCATGGGGGGTTGGGCAAAACAAGAAATTCACACTCCATTGCGGGCTTTCTAATGCTGGCCGCAGCGGGTATAAAGTGCAGGCATCAATGCTTCACAACAAGCCATTGCAGGTAGATTATCGAGATGATTTTGGTTGTAATGTTGCATCAATCAAAAGGCCAAAGCGAAAGGGGAAGTCGGGATACAATGATATACGTGATTATGACGAGGTAGACATCACAGTGGATTCTAGTAATGGTGACAAGGTTCCTTTCTTGATGGAGATTTTTGGCTGTGCCAACATCACTGGAGTTTGCCCTATTTTATGTGATGAAAAAGGTAGCCCCACGGGTATTCCAGTTCAGATCAGCAAAAATTGGCACAATAGCGGTATGGGGGACTATCTTCGTGCCTATGTCTTGTTGCCCGCCGTCAAGGGGGTATCAAAATATAAACTGAAATTTGTCTACGGTTTTTATGGTAAGTTGCCATCTGCTTCACATGCACAGCTATCCTTGGTTGGCTATGGTGGGCACGGTCGCTGGGATCAATTGGCAATTGGCTGCTGGGGTGAAACCTACTGTATGGATATTGATATGAGTTGTGTGGATGTTGCCGTCACCGATGTTAGGATGTTAATGTCCAGAAATGGGAAAAATGGTGAAAAATGGCAGTGGACAGATGCAGGCTGGGGAGGTGATTGGCTTGGGCTTAATGATGAGAAAAAACAAAAACACTTCTTCAATGGCGTTAAAACAGCTTACTTATCTCATGGTCCTTGCTTGACAGAGGTTAAGTATGGCGGCGCTTATGGCGCGCAGAAAGAAATCAACGTCGATTCTACAGTGCGCACTTTGAGAACTGATGATTATGCGCGCACCTTCACGACCTTGGACTACAGCTTTAATAAGAAGACCGACGCCAGTGGATGGCTCTTTAAGATGGGGAGAACAGGCGGTTATATAACGCCCAAAGTGGCTTACGGTAATGTGAACGGTTTAATCAATGAGCAGTCAGTTCCTAAAGGGCTGAAGCGCGAGACTGCGTTTATTCCAAGGACTACATTAAGCGGGCCTGGGCCGTGGTGGGTCTCTTTCCCTGGGGCATACCATGAAAGTGACCGAGACTGGGGGACAGGCTATCGCGCTATGGTAATACGCTCTTATAAAGCAGTGATTGGGGGGAAGGTATACAACAACCCCACGATTGAATGCCCTGTATTTTGGGTGAGTAAAGACCAGCATGCTAGCTTAGATTTTTATCTTAGCGCCCCAGAAGGTGTTGCAGAATTTGCTCCTGGGGA
>Ga0102885_1000246_pt1 | contig 11564 bp, 10 predicted proteins | sample Colrivmeta1550B3_FD_84498 | JGI IMG/M metagenome (GOLD analysis project Ga0102885, IMG submission 84498) | Estuarine microbial communities from the Columbia River estuary - metaG 1550B-3 | ecosystem: Environmental > Aquatic > Marine > Intertidal zone > Estuary | place: USA: Columbia River...
ATATTTTCAGTTTTCCCTTTTGGCCACAAGATTTTCATCTGTTTGTTATTTCTATGCTAATTGGTGTGGTTTTTATTACGCTATTTACTGTAGCTTTTGGACGTATTTTTTGTGGATGGATATGTCCGCAAACCATTTTTATGGAAATGGTTTTTCGTAGAATTGAATACTGGATTGAAGGTGATAGAAATAAACAACGGAAGCTTGATCGACAAAAATGGGATGCTGAAAAAATTAGAAAAAAAGGATTAAAACAATTCATATTTCTTATTATTTCGTTCATTATTGCGAATGTGTTTTTAGCTTATTTAATAGGAAGCGACAAGCTTATTAAATACATTACAGATGGGCCATTTAATCATGTTAGCACTTTAATCTCGCTATTAATTTTTACAGCAGTATTTTACTTTGTTTTTGCATGGTTTAGAGAACAGGTTTGCATTATTGCTTGCCCTTACGGAAGATTACAAGGCGTTTTATTAGATACCAAATCTATTGTTGTTGCTTACGACCATAAACGTGGTGAAGCGGAAAACGGTAGAAAAAAGTTTAGAAAAAATGAAGACAGAGACGCTTTAGGACATGGTGATTGTATTGATTGTTTACAATGTGTAAATGTTTGCCCAACAGGAATTGATATTAGAAATGGTACGCAATTAGAATGTGTCAATTGTACAGCTTGTATTGATGAATGTGACCATATTATGGAAAGTATTAATCTTCCAAAAGGATTGATACGTTACGCGAGCGAAGAGAATATTGAAAAGAAAACACCTTTTAAATTTACTCCTAGAATTAAAGGCTACATTGCTGTTTTAAGTATTATGATTGGTCTGCTAATTGGTATGATGTTTTTACGAAATGATGTTGAAGCGAACATATTAAGGTTGCCTGGTCAGTTATATGAGCATAAAGACAATAACATTATTAGCAATGTGTTTACTTATAAATTAGTTAACAAAACTAGTGAGGATATTAATGATGTGAATTTTAAATTAATGTCTCATAAAGGTGTATTAAAATTGGTTTCCACTGGGACCGATTTTGTCGTACCAAGTCAAGGAATTGCTCAGGGAACTTTATTTATTGAAATAAATAATTCGGTACTGTCTGGAGATAGAAATAAGATAAAAATTGGTGTCTATAAAAATGCCCAATTAATTGAAACGACTACGGCTAATTTTTTAGGACCTAGGAGTTATAAATAGCTCTTAGCTTAGAGACTGATTTTGGCAGATGAGTGCATTAAGGATTGAAGTAGCATCCTTTTTTGAGGCACGAAAAAAAAAGACCTACCTGCCGGCAGGCAGTTATAACGGAAAGCCCGACCCGAAAGGGGAATGCCATAAAATAAATTAGGAGATCCTGAAACAAGTTAAGGATGACAAAAAAACAGAAATCATGAAAATTAATTGGGGTACTGGAATTATATTAGCATTTATAGGATTTATATCGTTTATCCTGTACTTTGTTATTACCATGAATGTAGATGATAAATACAATCATGATTTGGTAAGTGAGGATTATTATGCCGATGAATTAAAATACCAAAAGGACATTGATAAACTGAAAAACTCTAAGACTTTAGATACTAATATTAGTTACAAAAAAATAACTGATGGATTGCTTTTAAAGTTTCCAGAGGCTTTCAATTACAAAGAAATTACAGGAAATATGTTCCTATATAGACCATCTAACAAACAACTAGACTTTGAGACTGCTATTTCATTGTCTAATTCTAATTTGCTCATACCTGACAAACGTTTGGTAGATGGTCGTTGGAACATTAAAATTGATTGGCAATATAAGGGAAAATCTTATTTATTTAAAGAATCTATAAATTATTAGTATGCTTGTTTCGGCATTTATATTAGGGCTATTAGGGAGTTTTCACTGTGTAGGCATGTGTGGACCCATAGCTTTTATGCTGCCAGTTGACCGCTCTAATACGTTTAAAAAAATAACACAAATTGCCATTTACCATTTTGGTAGATTATTAGCGTACAGCATTATAGGTCTTGTTTTTGGATTGATTGGTAAGAGCCTTTATATTTTTGGCTTTCAGCAGCAGCTCACTATAATTATTGGTGTTTTAATGATTTTAGTCGTTTTAATTCCACAGCAAACCTTTAACAAATATAATTTTTCAAGGCCTGTTTATAGACTCATTTCTAAAGTTAAATCTGCATTAGGATCTGCCATGAAGAAAAAAACTATGGATACGTTTTTAACCATTGGTTTTTTAAATGGTTTTTTACCGTGTGGTTTAGTTTACATGGCACTATTTGCCGCTATTGCCGGTGGAAATGCACTGAATGGTATTTTATATATGGCCGTTTTTGGATTAGGTACTATTCCGTTAATGACTACTGCAATTTATTTTAGTCAATTTTTAAAAGGCAAAGCTCGACAACGTATACAAAAGGCAATTCCGGTTTTTGTGATTCTAATTGGTGCTTTATTTATTCTTCGCGGTTTAGGCCTTGGAATTCCTTACCTCTCTCCTGCTCCCGTTTATGAGTTGGTTTCTAATGGAGTGGATTGTCATTAATTAGTCTTTTCTTTTTTGTTTAGAAATAAACTAAGTTTTATCATTCCTGTTTTTGTAGGAATGGTCAAACTACTTAAATCTTAAATGTCATAACCGGCAATGTAGAATGATTTGCTACATCTTCACCAATACTGCCTTCAAAGAAATGTGCTAATCCTTTTCTGCCATGCGTGGGCACAATTATTAAATCTGCTCCAATTTTATTGGCACAATTTAAAACACCTTCTTCAACTGTATAATCACACACATAATAAACATCTTTCATTTTAGTTAAATTGCGTTCTGCTTTTGTAAAGAAATTAACTGCTTTTTGCTCAATTTCTAAGGAGCTCATAAACCTATCATTAGGTAAATTAACATGAACCAAATAGAATTTAGCGTCAATTTTATCAAACAACTTTACTGCATTTAAATAAGGTTTTATAGTTTCTTCAGAGAAACTACAAGCAAAAGCTACCACATTAAAATTCACATCAGACACATTATTTTTAACTACTAATACAGGAATATTTGCATTACGAACCACACGTTCCGTATTAGAACCCACAAAAAATTCTGCCATACCACTAGAACCATGAGAGCCCATAACAATCAAATCAGCATCATTTTTAAGTGCTACATCATTAACTTCACTAAAGACCTTAAAGTGTTTGATAATTGAAGTTACTTTTAAATCATTTAAGTAATCTTTCTTTAAAAAACCTTCAAGCTTTTGTTCAGCTATCTGAAGAAAAAAAGCAGCCTTTTGGCTTTGAAATCCTTCTGAAGTTGTTAACATAATATCCGACATTTCAAGCATATGTAAAACTAGTAACTCTGCATCGTGTTTTTTAGCAAGTTTTGCTGCCGTTTTAAGTGCATATTCTGAATGATCAGAAAAATCTACGGGTATAATGATTTTTTTCATGATTTATTTTTTAGGTTAAACAGTCATAGAAAACAGCTGCGTATCTGGCTGTTTTCTTTGTAATAGCACATCAAACGCCATACATATATTTCTAACGAACGGCTGACCCTTTTTGGTAACTTTAATTTTATTAGAATAAACTTGAAGCAACCCATCTTTTTCCATTTCTTTCAATAGAATTAAAGCCTCTGGTAATTCATCAAAATACAATGAGTCTTTTGTCCATGACGTTTCAAATCGACACATTAAATTTAGAATATGTTTACGAATAGTTAAGTCTTCATCATTTAAGACATGTCCTCTATATACAGGAATAATGTTATCTTTTAATAAGTTATAATAGCTTTCAATACCTTTTACATTTTGAGCAAAACCATACCAACTATCGCTAATTGAAGAGACCCCTAAACCAATCATAGCCTGAGTTTTTGAAGCTGTATAACCCATGAAGTTTCTATGTAAATCACCATGAGTCATCGACTGATAAAGTGAATCAGTAGTTAAAGCAAAATGATCCATTCCTATTTCTTCATACCCTACTTCAGCCAACAATTCCTTACCTAATTCATATTGATTTCTTTTTAGTTCAGCAGAAGGTAAATCTGTATCATTAAACCCGCGCTGCCCATTTCCTTTTATCCATGGCACATGCGCATAACTATAAAAGGCTAGTCGATCAGGAAGTAATTCCTTAGTTTTTAAAATCGTTTCTTCTACATGTTGCAAGGTTTGAAAAGGTAACCCAAAAATAATATCATGTCCCACCGAATTGTAACCTATTTCTCTGGCTAACTCTGTAGCCTTCTTAACATTCTCAAATGGTTGAATTCTATGAATCGCTTTTTGAACTGTTTCATTATAATCTTGCACACCATAGCTTACTCGCCTAAACCCAACTTCATAAAGGGCTTGTAAATGTTCGCGAGTAGTGTTATTAGGATGTCCTTCAAAACTAAATTCATATCCAACTGCCAATTCTGAAGTTTTTAAAATTTCAAGTATGAGATGCTTTAAATTCTCTGGACTAAAAAAAGTTGGTGTTCCGCCTCCTAAATGCAATTCCTTTATAACAGGTTTTTCATCAAATAACCCTAAATACAACTGCCATTCTTTTAAAACAGCATTTATGTATGGAGATTCTACACTATGTTGTTTGGTAATGCGTTTGTTACATCCACAAAACGTACAAAGACTTTCACAAAACGGCAAATGGATATATAAACTAATCCCTTCTTTCGAATTACTTTCTTTAAAAGATTGAATTAAGGAAGACTTCCATTTCTTTTGAGAAAAAGATTCTTGATTCCAATAAGGAACCGTTGGATAACTCGTATATCGAGGTCCTGCAATATTATATTTATTGACTAATGATTTTAACATACCTAACTTTTATATCTCAAAATTAATATAATAGTGTGCAAGAAAATATGATATATGTCATAGCTATAACTTGCAATTCGTTTAATTATACCTTAACTTTCCGATAAATAAAAATTAGACTAATGAAAAAATTAAGCCTCTTATTAATTGCCATAGCTATAAGTTTTACAGCATGTAAAAAAGAAAAGAAAGACACAAAAACTATTGAAACTGAAACTACAGAAACAGCAGTTGTAGCACCTAAAAAAGTAAAAATCACTTTAAGTGCTAAAAGTGATAGCAATGTAAGTGGAAATGTCGTTTTTAAAGAAGTAAATGGTGAAGTTAGTATGACTGCTATTATTAGCGAATTAACTCCTGGGGAACATGCCATTCACATTCACAATTCTTCTGATTGTTCTTCTCCTGATGGAAAATCTGCAGGTGGCCATTGGAATCCAACGGCAAAACCACATGGTAAATGGGGTGCAGAAACAGGTTATCATAAAGGTGATATAGGTAATTTCACAGCTGATGAAAATGGGAATGGTACGATTTCATTCACTACTAACGAATGGTGTATTGTCTGCGGAGACAACACTAAAGATATACTCGGAAAAGGTATTATAGTTCATGCTGGTGTTGATGATTTAACATCACAACCTTCTGGAGCTGCCGGAGCTCGTGTAAGTTGTGCTGGTATTATCCAGTAATTCTAGATTTATTAAACATTGAATTTGAATTATTTAGATAATGCTTTAACACTATTATCTAAATCACAAAAAGAGGAACAAAATCTCCTCTTATCATCGCACAACGGAATAAAATGACGAATGAAATATTATATTTATCCTAGAATAATAAGTTGCCATTCATTGAGAAAAACACTCAAAATAAAAAATAGAATATGAACAAAATAAGAATAACCGGATTAGTCTTAATAATAGTTGGAATTATCATTCAATTTACTTTGGTAAATGATATGACCGATTTTATTTCTAGTGCTTTAATTGGTGGTGGAGCTGGATTACTTATAACAGGTAAAGTAAGTAAACCGGCAATTTAATGGAATTCTGACTTTGAGTAAGTCAGGTGAAAAGTACATTTCGAATATTAAGACAGCAAAAAAGTCATATCGAATTGGACGAATAATTTTAATAGATTATGAAAAAGATGCCGCCATTGCTGACGCTGAAATAGTAATTTGAAACTGGAGAATTTTTACAGATTATTTTCTTTTATTAAAACATGAAGGTTCATGGAAAATAGTACATAAAAGTTATTCTTGGTTAGAATTCCCTAAGTCGGATAAAGAACATGAAAATTAGACACTTCCCATAAAAGTCAATAAGATAAATTAATATTTAATGAAACATCTTATCCTATTAATATTCCTAATAACACAAACATCTATGACCCTATTTAATTTTGATTCTAAAAGCGATATTTCTAACTGGCGTATTGTTGATGATGTTGTCATGGGAGGACGTTCTAATGGTGATTTTAAAATTAACGATTCTGGAAATGGAATATTCCTTGGAGATGTATCATTAGAAAACAATGGTGGCTTCTCCATGGTGCAATATGGTTTTGATACCAAAAAAGTGAGTAACTATACAAAAGTCTGCATTAAACTGAAAGGTGATGGTAAAACCTATCAATTCAGAATAAAAGAGAACAATTCAGACTATTACTCTTATGTAACGTCATTTGAAACCTCTAAAGATTGGGAAACCATAGAAATTAAATTTAACAGCATGTATCCTGCATTTCGTGGCAGAAAACTAGATGCCGCTAATTACTCTGGCGAACAAATGGAAATGATTGCTTTTTTAATTGGAAACAAGAAAGCCGAAGCTTTTAATCTCGAAATTGATAGTATTATTTTAAAGTAGTTTCATAAATTTTTTAGAGCGCACTTATAATATCATACTTGGTAATAATTTGGTATTTACCCTCTTCTAATTTAACCAATACGGCATTATTTTCTTTATTAAATAACTTTGATATGGTTTCAATAGGCGTATTTTTATCAACTATTGGGAATGGTTTATGCATGACCTCTTTAATTGGCAAATCTGAAATGTCTTTGTTTTCAATATACTTTCTTAATAAATCTGCTTCGTCAATAGCACCAACAAATCCGCTTGAATCTTCAACTGGTATTTGAGATATTTTGTGGGCTTTCATACGCTCAATGGCATGAGATACTAATTCTTCTGTTTTTACAGTAACTAATGGCTTATTCGTATTATTAGTAACTAAATCTGCTGCTGATGTGATTTCATCTTCAATAAATCCACGCTCGCGCATCCAATCATCATTGAACATTTTTCCGACATAACGACTTCCATGGTCATGAAAAAGCACCACCACTACATCATCTTTTTTAAAATGTTCTTTTAATTGAAGTATACCTTTTAATGCAGCTCCTGCAGAATTCCCAAGAAACATACCTTCTACTTTTGCTAATTTTTGTGTGTAAATAGCAGCATCTTTATCGGTTACTTTTGTAAAACCATCAATAATACTAAAGTCTACATTTTTTGGCAGAATATCTTCTCCTATCCCTTCAGTTATGTACGGATAAATTTCGTTTTCATCAAATTCACCAGTTTCATGATATTTTTTAAATACTGAACCATAAGTATCTATACCCCATATTTTAACGTTTGGGTTTTGCTCTTTTAAGTATTTACCAACACCAGAAATTGTACCGCCAGTACCAACGCCCACAACAAAATGGGTTATTTTACCATCTGTTTGTTTCCAAATTTCTGGTCCGGTACTTTCATAATGTGCCAGCGCATTACTTGGATTATCATACTGATTTACGTACCAAGAGTTTGGTGTTTCCTCAGCAAGTCTTTTTGAAGTTGAATAATAAGATTTTGGATCTTCAGGTTCTACATTTGTTGGACAAACAATAACTTTACTACCTACAGCGCGCAAAATATCCATTTTTTCTTTGCTTTGCTTATCGCTAATAACACAAATCATTTTATAACCTTTCACAATAGCTGCTAAGGCTAAACCCATACCCGTATTCCCAGAGGTTCCTTCAATTATAGTTCCACCTGGTTTTAAACTGCCATTAGCCTCTGCATCTTCTATCATTTTAACAGCCATTCTATCTTTTGTAGAATTACCTGGATTGAAAGTCTCGTATTTAGCCAATACTAGACATGGCAAATCTTTTGTTAACTTATTAAGTTTTACCATAGGTGTGTTACCAATGGTTTCTAGTATATTTTCAGCGTAGTCCATAGTCTTTTTTGTGATGCCTCAAAAATACTAAAAAGCTACTTGGTATATGTTAAAAGTTAGTTATTATATGCGTTAGGGATTGAGCGGTTCGACTGCGCTCACCGCAAGCCAATTTTTTGAGCTCGCCGACCCAGGAGGAAGTGAGTAGTGAAATATTTATATTCATGAGTTCAATAAAACAAAAACCAACGAATAAAGCAGGAACTTTGTGGGAACGCCCAAGAAAATAATTAATCGAAACGAATGGCTTTTATTGGAGATATTTTTGTGATGATATACGACGGTACAAGTAGCATGAGTAAACACAAAATTAATGTACCCGCATTTAAGGCTAAAACATACCCGAAACTAATGTAAACGGGTGCTTCTGATACGTAATACACCGTTGGGTCCAACGGAAAAAGCTTGAAATATTTTTGCGCAAATAACAGCCCTAAACCTAAAATATTACCCCAAAACAAACCCAATAGAATTAGATATGAAGCATTGTATAAAAAGAGTTTACGGATGCTCCAATTACTGCTGCCTAGGGTTTTTAAAACGCCAATCATTCTGGTACGTTCTAGTATTAAAACGAGTAATGCTGTTATCATGTTAATACCTGCTACGAGTATCATGACGCCAATGATACCGTAAATGTTTTTATCGAAAATTTTAATCCAATCGAATATAGAATAATATTTATCTGTTATGGACTGTGAATCTAATAATGAGGGAATATTTTGATGAATTTCTTCTGCTTTTTCATCTAAGTCATCATAATCATTAATAAAAACCTCAAAACTACCTACTTGATCTTTTTCCCATCTGTTAATACGTTGCAAGTGGCGAATATCGCCTATGAGATATTGTGCGTCAAAATCTTGAAATCCTGAATTGTAAATTCCAACAACATTATAAGTAATGATGTTGGGAAGCTTTTCCGGATCATCTTTAGTAAATACCATTTGAAAGTTATCGCCCACTTTAAAGTTTAATCGGTTTGCGAGATATTTTGAAACTAAAACATCTTCATTTCGTTTTTTTGAGAAATCTGGCAGCTTACCCTCTATTAGAAATTCTTTAAAATAGTTCCAGTTATAATCAGCGCCTACACCTTTTAAATAGACGCCTTCAAAATCTATCTCGGTGCGTATAATCCCGAATTTGGAAGCTACGCCTTGTACATGACTAATACCTTCTACTGACTTAAAGTCTGGATAGAAATCTTGATTTTTAGAAATTGGAAATACACTTTCTTGCGAGTTATTATTATCGTATTTTGTAATGGCTACATGCCCATTAAACGCCACCACTTTGTCGCGTATTTTTTGTTGCAAACCAATACCCGTTGCAATAGCGATCATCATAACAACAATACCAATAGCAATTGCAGCGATACCAATTTTTATTATTGGTGCCGATATACTACTTTTATACGCTTTACTACCAATAATGCGTTTAGCTATAAAAAACTCGTAATTCAAAATTTACTATGCGGTTTAATATTTTCAAAAATACAGTTTTATTATTTGTTTTAGTAATGATTTCTTGCGCTTCTAAAGGAAAAAGTAGCACAAATGAAAAAGGCGAGATTCTTGATCATACTTCCGCTAACATCAGCACAAGTGTTCAAAATGACAGTACCATAGTTGTTGGTGCAAATCAAACGGATGTCTATTTGCCTTTATTGATAGGGAAACGTATTGGGATTGTGGCAAATCAGTCAAGTGTTATTTTTATTGATGAAAAACTGAAGACGAAAAACAGAAGTTACACCCATCTCGTAGATTCATTAGTATCATTAAAAATAGATGTGAATAACGTTTTTGCTCCTGAGCATGGTTTTCGGGGCAAAGCTGATGCAGGTGAGCGCATAAAAGATGGCGTTGATACAAAAACTGGGGTCCCAATTATATCACTTTATAGTGCAAATAAAAAACCTAAACTTCAGCAATTAAAAGAAACTGAAAAATACGAAAGTGATATTTCAAAAGGTGTTTCTAAGATAGATATTATGCTTTTTGATTTGCAGGATGTTGGAGTTCGTTTTTATACATATATATCAACTTTACATTATGTTATGGAAGCTTGCGCTGAAGCAAATATCCCATTAATTATTCTTGATAGACCAAACCCAAATGGACATTATATTGATGGTCCCATTTTAGAAATGGAACACAAAAGTTTTGTAGGCATGCACCCTATTCCTGTGGCGCACGGAATGACTATTGGTGAATATGCACAAATGATTAATGGAGAAAAATGGTTAGCAAACGGCATACAATGTGATTTAAAAGTGATTCCTATTAAAAATTATAATCATAATTTGAGTTATAGTCTACCCATAAAACCGAGTCCTAATTTACCCAATGATAAAGCCATTAACTTATACCCTAGCTTATGCTTTTTTGAAGGCACTAATGTAAGTGCTGGAAGAGGAACAGAAATGCAATTTCAGATTTTTGGAAGTCCTTTTTTGAATAAAGATAGTTTTGGCTTTAAATTTAAACCACAACCTAACGAAGGCTCAAAATATCCGAAGCATCAAAATAAAATATGTTTCGGCAAAGATTTAACAAAAGTTGATACCATCAATGCTTTAAACCTAAAATGGCTTATTGAATCATACAACACTACTAAAAACAAATCAGAATTCTTTAACCCATTTTTCACAAAACTAGCGGGCTCCAAAATCCTGCAACAACAAATTGAAGCTGGGTTATCTGAAGAAGCAATTAAAGTAACTTGGAAAGATGGATTAGAACGCTTCAAAGAAACTCGTAAAACATATTTAATATATCCTTAAAATATTTTTTAGCTATTTTAAGTTTACTTTTACAATCTATTTCGATATTTGAATTATGAACCCATCATCTGCTGGTTGGATTAATAAGTTGCTTAAGGAGATAAGTGAAAACAATCCTTATTTAAAGCACGAAAAAGCATCATTTTATGATGCTTTAAGATCTTGTGGGTTTATTTATGGAAGTAACCTCGGTATTGTTGCCCAGATTATCCCAAAAAAAGACCTTACAGAAGGCGAACTTTGCAAAACCAATTTATGCTTAGCATTATATTACACGCATGCTAACTCAAATTGTGATATCTCTTTTATAGAAAGTGTAATTCGTTTTTACACAGAAATTGACCAGATTAAAACCTCTTTTTTTCAAGATTTATTAGGCGGAAAAAAATCGAGTGAACAACTAGAAAAAATAATACATAAGCGTATCCAGATAGATGCCAATGTACTTACCAAAAACTTTAATTATTTCATTATTAATGCCCTATTATTTGTAGATGTTTTAGCTTATCAGACCTACCTAGAGAACCTAAAAATATCGACAAAATATTTAAAGAATATGGAAGCATCAATTGCTTCAATTACTTTAGATGTTTTAAACTCTAAGGAAACCAAAAACCAGTACGATGAGAGTTTAATTAAGTTATTTGAATCTTCTTTACGTTATCAAGAAAACTCACATATCACATACAAAA
>Ga0102885_1000260_pt1 | contig 11182 bp, 10 predicted proteins | sample Colrivmeta1550B3_FD_84498 | JGI IMG/M metagenome (GOLD analysis project Ga0102885, IMG submission 84498) | Estuarine microbial communities from the Columbia River estuary - metaG 1550B-3 | ecosystem: Environmental > Aquatic > Marine > Intertidal zone > Estuary | place: USA: Columbia River...
CTTGTTTTATGTTTTTTTTAGATATTTTGAATCCTTTTCCCTGAAGCTGCTTTACCGTTTGAATTACCGTTTTTATGTTCTTAGATTGATAACTACCCATTAAATCTGATTTATACACTTCAGAAACCAACTGATCGGCAAAAAGGATTTCAGAATCACATGATTTAGCTAAGCTTTTAAAAACTGGAGCTGTTTCTTTTTGTGTTTCACCTATTACTACTGGAATATTTGGTTTAATAATGCCACCTTTCTCAAAAGCAATAGCTTCGAGTGTATCTCCCAAGAATTGTGTGTGGTCTAAGCCTATGTTTGTAATTATTGAAACTTCTGGGATAACAATATTAGTAGAATCTAATCGCCCTCCTAAACCAACTTCTACAACAGCAATATCAACATTTTGCTTAGCGAAATAATCAAAAGCCATTCCAACTGTCATTTCAAAAAACGACAGTTTATTCGCCTCAAAAAAGTCTTTGTTTCGCTTTATAAAACCAATAACAAAATGCTTACTTACTTCTTGTCCATTAATTTTAATTCGTTCTCTAAAATCTTTTAAATGTGGAGATGTATAAAGTCCAACTTTATATCCTGCTTCTTGTAAAACTGATGCTAATATGTGGCTAGTAGACCCTTTTCCATTGGTTCCCGCAACATGCACTGACTTAAACTTATTTTCAGGGTTATTTAAATGTTCTGCAAGTTTTAACGTATTAGATAAATCTTTCTTAAAGGCTGTTTTACCCTGCCGTTGATACATTGGTAGTTGAGAAAACATCCAATTAAGTGTATCTTGATATGTCATTTATTATTGACTTAATTTGAAGTTAACACTAACAAACCCTATTTGACGTGTTGGAGCTTTAGAATTCGAAGGCCATTTATGAGACATGGCTATTTTTTTGGCCGGCTCTAATAAACATTGTGCTGTATTTGTAGTTCCTCTTTGACCAGGTTCTGCCGAAATAACATTTCCACTTTGATTTACAATAATCTTTACAATGACCATTCCTGATTCATTACAGTCTTGTTTTAGTCTCTTAAAAGACGCTTTACCTCTTCCATTTAAACCATAACCAACGCCACCACTACCTGCACCTTGACCTCCAAAATAACTTGCCGCATAAGGGTTACCATCTAATTGCCCTTTATCTCCAGATTTATTGTCATTCCCTTCATTTCCGGTTTCAGAACCTTCAGATTTGCTTACTCCACCAATTAAAGCATCCAGCTTTTTCTTTTTTTCTTCTTGTTCACGTTTTTCTTTAGCTATTCTATCGGCTTCAGCCTTTGCTTTCGCATCTGCCATAGCTTTGGCTTTTGCTTCGGCTTGTTTTTGCTTTTTTATAGCTATAGATTCTGCATCTTCTTGCGTTAACACATCTTCTTTATTTTCTGAAGCGTTTGTAGGTTCTGATTTTGAAACATCTGGTTGTGGCGGTTCTTCAATTTTACGAGGTTCAGACTTCACAGGTTTTAAGGGTTGAACTTTTCCTTTACCAAAATCTGAATTACCAAAGTTTACGGCAACACCATACTCCTCTGGAGGATCCATATATTTTGTACCAACCACAAACAACAACAATAACAATATAACAGCTATTAAAGCTGTTAATCTCGCAGAATTCTTTTCGTGCCTAGTTTTGAAATACTTCATTATCTTGTTAAGGCTTTACCGCTAAAATGACCTTGAATTTATTCCTATTTGCTATATCCATAACCTTTACAACATTTTCAACAGGCACAGACTTTTCTGCTCTTAAAACTATTGTTGGTTTTTCTTGAGAAGACAATACCGCCAATAGTTCGTTTTCTAAAACACTTTCACCAACTCGTTTTTGGTCTATGTAATAGGTCAAATCTTTTTTGATACTAACTGCTACGGATTTTTTGTTTTCAGTTTTCCCGCTCGCTTTTGGTAATAAAATATCAATAGCATTAGTGGTAACCAAAGTAGAAGCAATCATAAAAAAGATAAGAAGCAGAAACACAATGTCCGTCATAGACGACATATTGAATTCTGGTGTAACCTTGTTTCTTCCTCTAAAGTTCATACTAAGCAGGTTCGTTTAAATGATCTAAAAACTCTAATGAATTCGCTTCCATTTGATATACTACTTTGTCAGTTTTAACTACTAAGTGATTGTATGCTATATAAGCCACAATACCAACAATTAAACCTGCAACAGTAGTTGTCATTGCAGTATATAAACCACTTGCTAAAACATCCATTTGAATAGTACCTCCTGCATTAGCTAACTCAAATATTGCTAATATCATTCCAATTACCGTACCAAGGAATCCTATCATCGGGGCAGCACCAGAAATTGTTGCCAGAACACTAACATTTTTCTCTAATCCATAAATCTCTAACCGTCCTGCATTTTCAATAGCAGTATTAATATCTGCGAGTGGCTTTCCTATTCTGGAAATCCCTTTACCAATTAATCTAGATACGGGCGTATTAACTTGAGCACATAATATTTGAGCAGAATCAATTTTACCATTACTAACATGGTCTTTTATTTGATTCATGAAATTTGCGTCAACTTTTGAAGCGGCTTTTATAGCAAAAATGCGTTCAAAATAAATATAAATAGCGCCAACAAGTAGTAAAAAAAGAACAGCAATTATAACTTGTCCTGCAACACCACCGCTGCTAATTAATTCTATAATTGAAAGTGTTTTTTCAACTGACTCGGTATCAGTTAACACCTCTGTTCCTTCTTGAGTATTTTGTAATAATGTACTTAGCATATAATATTAATTTATTGCAACTTTATAACGCTTATTTTTATATTAAAGTATAGTTGGCACTTTTTACTAATTCTTCCGCGAAAACGAAAAATTATTTATTTTTAATTCTTTAGTCTAAAACCAAGTTCTGGTAAACATGAAAGCTACTGCACCTACTAAGAAACCAACCGCAGCCAACCAAGCAATTTTCTTTAAGTACCAGAAAAAATCTATTTTCTCCATTCCCATAGCAACAACCCCAGCAGCGGACCCAATGATTAACATACTGCCCCCTGTTCCAGCAGAATAGGCAATAAAGTGCCATAATTCACTATCTATTGGATCATGAAACATTCCTAAACTAGCTGCTACTAATGGTACATTATCAATAACTGCAGAACCTACCCCAAGTAATAATACCACTAAATCTGAAACACCTTCATGATTTCCTTGATGCAACTCAGTTCCTAGCATTGGCACAGAATCTTGAAGTGAACCCGCAAAATTAAATAAGATCCCTAAAGATTCTAAAGCAGCCACAGCCATTAAAATACCTAAGAAAAACAAAATACTTGGCAATTCTATTTTAGATAACGAATAGTGCACTGGACTATGGTGTGCATGTGCATCGCTTTCTGCCGAATCAACCTCCGTCATGCTAAACTTAGAACTACTATAAATTTCAGCAAAAATAGCAACAACACCTAAAGACAGCATCATACCAACATAAGGTGGTAAATGTGTTACCACTTTAAATATCGGAACAAAGATTATAGCACCTAAGCCTAAGTAAAGCATAGTTCCACTAAATTTGGATTTCTTTTTCTCTTGAACCTGTTCAACTTCTAAATCTCCTCTAAATGCTGGTAAATATGATGCAATAAGTGTTGGCACTGCCATACATAAAAATGATGGTAACAGTAAATACCCAATTAAATGCCCGGTAGTTACTTTTTTACCAATCCAAAGCATAGTTGTGGTCACATCTCCAATTGGAGACCAAGCACCACCAGCGTTAGCCGCAATTATAATTAATCCTGCATACCAAATACGTACATTTCTGTCTTTTACTATTTTTTGTAGTATAGAAATTAAAACAATGGTAGCTGTAAGGTTATCAATTATTGCAGATAGGATAAAAGCTAATAAGGCAAAAATCCATAATATTTTGCTTTTTTTCTTAGTTTTTATAAAGTCCTTAATAGTTGAAAAACCATCAAAATAATCAATGATTTCAACAATAGTCATAGCTCCTAAAAGGAAAACTAAAATTTCAGACGTTTTACCTAAATGATGTAATAAGGTCTCTTCCATTAAATGCATTTTCTCTTCGGAAGCCAAACTCCCAAAACCTTCCATTAATGTATGATTTGCAGAATCAAACCATTGTGAAAAACCCTCTATACCTAAAGCAATTAATGCCCAACATATAGCCATCATGACTAGTGCTGGAATAAGTTTGTCAATTTTTATACTATGTTCTAAAGTAATGGCTAAATAGCCCATAACAAACACTAAGATAATTGCTGCCTCCATAAATTTTTGGTTAAATAAGTTGTTTTAATGCAATTTCGAATGCGGTAGCACTAATTTCCGTTTTTGATTTATTTTTATTGTAAACTTTTTCTATAGCTTCTCTAATTCTATTTGATGTATCATTAAAAATGGCCTCATCTGTCATTTGCACTTTGCGCTCCATAAAATATGCAAAAACTCTTGCCATACCGCAGTTAGAAATAAAATCTGGAATTAAACTAACTTTATAATCTGTGTGTTCCATGATTGGCCCAAAGAAAATTTCTTTATCTGCAAATGGGACATTTGCACCACATGATATAACCTCTAATCCACTATCAATCATTTCATCTATTTGATGAATAGTGATAAGACGCGATGCTGCACAAGGGGCAAAAATCTCGGTATTCAATGCCCATATCTTTTTATTTATTTCTTCAAAAGGAATTAAATTATCAGCAACCAACGTATTTCCTGTTTTAGCAAGAAACAATTCTGTTATCTCATCAAAACTAAAGCCTTCTTCATTAATCAACCCGCCCGCTATATCTATAATTCCAACCACTTTAGCTCCCATTTGAGATAAATAAAACGCCGCAGCGGCTCCTACATTTCCAAAACCTTGAACAACAGCCTTTTTTCCTTCTACCGAACCACCATAAATATTATAATATTGTTTTACAGCTTCGGCAACACCAAAACCAGTAATCATATCAGCTACAGTATATTTTTTAGAAACACTGGGCGAATACTCTGGATTTTCAATAACTTTAATAACGCCTTGTCTCAACTGCCCTATCCTATTTATTTTATCGGCTTCCGTTGGCTTAAAATGGCCGTTAAAAACACCTTCTTGCGGATGCCATACGCCACTTTGCTCAGTAATAGGAATCACTTCATGAATTTCATCTACATTCATATCACCACCAGTGCCATAGTAGCTTTTCAACAAAGGCGAAACAGCAGCATACCAACGTTCTAAAACCCCTCTTTTCCTTGGGTCTTTTGGATCAAAATTAATTCCAGATTTAGCACCACCAATAGCTGGACCAGAAACCGTAAATTTGATTTCCATGGTTTTTGCTAAAGATAAAACCTCATTCATATCAAGCCCTTTCCGCATTCTTGTTCCGCCACCTGCAGCCCCACCACGAAGGGAGTTTATCACAACCCAACCTTCAGCTTCTGTTTCAGAATCCTTCCAGTTAAAGACTATTTCAGGTGTTTTGTTTTCGTATATTTTTAATAATTCTTTCATTTTTATTTTTAGATTGATTCATATTTAGCTAACATTCATAGTTTATCCGAAGGTAAATAGTAGCGTAGCTATAACTGAGTCATAAGAAAAAATATTAAATTATTAGTGAAACAAATATAAAAAACTAAACCCCTTTAAGATTAATTTTTTGCGATTTTTAGGGAAGAAATATTTTACCAGAGCTATGATCTTTAATAGCGCCAGTAACACTTTTTAAGCAATTGACCTCATTTCTAAGTTTTTGCAAACCTAAAAACCCAAAAATAAGCGCTTCTTTAAACTCAATAACCTTCTTTTTAGGAACTATTAGTTTCTGAATAGAATGTACTTTTATTCTATCTATCAAGTACACGTTATAAACACCACCTCCTGTGATTAGAACAGTACTCGTATTTTTTTTATTTATTTCTGAAGCTATTTGAATGGCAATATGCTCAACAAACGTTTTAAGAATATCCTGTATTTCTAACTCAAGAGTATCAATCAGCGGAAAAATATTAGTATTTACCCACTCCAACCCTAAAGATTTAGGATATGTTGCTTTATAGAAATCTAAAGCATTTAATTGATTTAGTAAGTCTACACTTATATTTCCTTTTGAAGCTATTTTCCCTTCATCATCATAATTCAATCCAAGTTTCCCTACATAATGATTCAAAACAATATTAACAGGACAAATATCATAAGCAATTCTAGTGCCTTTAAAATTCATTGAAATATTAGCAAATCCACCCAGATTCAAGCAAAAATCAAATTCAGAAAACAACAATTCATCTCCAATTGGAACTAATGGCGCTCCTTGACCTCCAAGTTCAACATCTTGCACTCTAAAATCACAAACCACTATTTCCTTTAATAGTTGGGCTAACACAGGTTTATTACCAATTTGGTATGTTAATTTATTTTCTGGTTGATGTAATGCCGTATGCCCATGAGAACAAATAGCGTCAATATTTTTTATCTGGTATTTGGTTATAAAATTCTTAATTACATTGGCAAGGTATTCCGTATAATTAGTATCGATTTCTTTTAATTCTTTAATAGATTTATTTACCAATTCTTTAAGTGTATCATACCAATAAGAATGATATTCCACAGTTTGAGCATGTACGATTTCGAAACTCCATGTTTCATCCAAACAAAACTTAGCGTATACCAAGTCTATTCCGTCTAAGGAAGTCCCAGACATCACGCCAATAATATTATATTCATGTTTAATCATAGAAAGTAAAAGTAATCATCTTGATTAAATATATTCTAGAATGAATGAGTGAAATCAAATCATTATTTTTAAGAATTCACTATTAAAAGCTATATTTGTAAACATTATTTATCAAAACAACATTTTAATTACGAATTATGAATTTTAGCCTTTCAGAAGAACATATTATGATTCGCGATGCGGCTCGCGATTTTGCCAAAACAGAACTACTTCCTGGTGTTATTGAACGCGATAACAAACAGGAATTTCCACAAGAGCTTGTTAAAAAAATGGGGGATTTAGGTTTCATGGGCATTATGGTTGATCCTAAATACGGCGGAAGCGGTATGGATGCGATTTCATATGTTCTCATTATGGAAGAATTATCAAAAATTGATGCTTCGGCTTCAGTCATTGTTTCCGTAAACAATTCGCTAGTGTGTTATGGCTTGGAAACTTATGGATCTGAAGAACAAAAACAAAAATATTTAACAAAATTGGCAACAGGTGAATTTGTTGGGGCATTTTGTCTAAGCGAACCAGAAGCTGGAAGTGATGCAACATCTCAAAGAACCACAGCCATTGATAAAGGTGACCATTATGTGATTAACGGCACAAAAAACTGGATTACAAATGGCGGACGATCTGATGTTTATATTGTGATTGCTCAAACAGATAGAGATAAAGGTTCACACGGTATTAATGCATTTATAGTCGAAAAAGGCATGAAAGGTTTTGATATAGGACCAAAAGAAGATAAACTTGGTATTCGTGGAAGCGATACCCACACACTACAATTTAACGATGTAAAAGTACCTAAAGAAAACAGGATTGGAGTTAATGGTTCTGGATTTCGTTTTGCAATGAAAACACTTTCAGGGGGACGTATAGGTATTGCGGCTCAAGCATTAGGTATTGCTTCTGGCGCTTTTGAATTAGCCTTAAAATACTCTAAAGAGCGTAAAGCTTTTGGAACCGAAATTTGTAACCATCAAGCTATTGCTTTTAAATTGGCAGATATGGCCACAGATATTGAAGCAGCAAGACATTTAGTTATGAAAGCAGCATGGGAGAAAGATCAAGGTGAAAATTATGATTACTCCAGCGCCATGGCAAAACTTTACGCCTCTAAAGTAGCCATGGAACATACTGTGGAAGCTGTTCAAATACATGGTGGTAATGGTTTCGTAAAAGAATATCATGTTGAACGTTTAATGCGTGACGCAAAAATCACTCAGATTTATGAAGGCACATCTGAGATTCAAAAAATAGTCATTTCAAGAAGTCTTATTAAAAAATAAATTTTTATTTTATTTGTTCAAAGCGTTTAACCAACTTTCCAACAGTAAGCCCTTGAACTAAAATAGAAAACACAACTACGACATAAGTAATTACTAAAAATAAATCTCGTTGCATGGCCTCGGTTAATCCCAGGGCTAATGCAATGGAAATACCACCTCGCAAACCACCCCAAGTCATTATTAGATTGGTTTTTGGCACAAAATCTAGTTTCTTTTTAAAAAGACTAATTGGCAAAAGCAGGGATAAATAGCGGCATAACAATACAACTGGAACAGCTATTAGCCCTGCTAAAATATATTCCGTTTTAAAAGTAAGCACCAATATTTCCATACCGATTAAAACAAATAGAATCGTGTTTAATAGAATATCGATGAGTTCCCAGAATTTATCAACATAACTTTCTGTAATTTCACTCATTGCAGTTCCTCTAACGGTATCGTTACCAACAACTAAACCTGCTGTTACCATGGCTAAAGGAGCAGATAAATGCCATTTATGCGCAATAACCGTTCCTCCCATAACAGCAGCCAATGTTATAATAACTTCAATATCATAATCATTTATAGATTTCATTAATCGGTAAGTAACCCATCCTAAAACACCACCCAACAAAATACCTCCAAAAACTTCTTTTCCAAATAGTTTAAAGACATCAAAAGCTTCTATTTCTCCAGTTCCTAGTAATGCAACTTGAAAAATAGTTAAAAATATAACAACACCAACGCCATCATTAAATAATGACTCTCCAACAATTTTAGCTTCTAATTTCTTGGGCACCCCTGCCTTTTTTAAAATCCCTAAAACAGCAATAGGATCAGTAGGTGATATTAACGCTCCAAATAGTAAACAATAAATAAAATTAATATCTAAACCAATTAATTGCAGAATTAAAAAAACACTAGCGCCAACTAAAAATGCAGACACTAATACACCAAAAGTTGAGAATACCAAAACAGGCCATCGTTGTACCTTTAACTGCTCGAAATTAGTATGCAAAGCACCTGCGAACAATAAAAAACTTAACATTACGTCTAATAAAACGGATTTAAAATCTATTTGCTTAATTATAAATCTCTCAGCATCTAATAAAGTAGAATCAAAATAACTCAAAGCGAAAACACCAAATGTAAAAACGATGGTTATAAGCATCAAACCAATACTGTTTGGAAGTTTTAAAAAACGCACATTTATGTAACCAAAAACAGCCGAAAGAACCACTAATATGGTAATGATAAAAAAATAATCTGACATAACTAAAAACTTTATAGGGCTAAAATAAAGCATCTTTAGTCATTATATAATATATAGAATTAATTATTATTCAAAACCCAGAAAATAAAAACATACTTTAAGTGAAAATTTTGTTAAGTATTATTAAATTAACCGACAGAAGTTCAATAGATTTCTATCTTTAGACAAAAATATTTTATGCAAAAAACATATTACGACCCAGCAGATCTTAGAAAATTTGGTAAAATAAGTGAATGGAATCAAGAATTAGGTGATAAATTTTTTGATTACTACGGAAAAGTTTTTGAAGATGGAGCACTTACAGCCCGCGAAAAATCATTAATTGCATTAGCCGTTGCACACACCGAACAATGCCCGTATTGCATAGACGCTTACACAAAAGATGGCCTACAACGAGGTGTTACCAAAGAAGAAATGATGGAAGCCATTCACGTTGGCGCAGCTATAAAAAGTGGCGCAACATTGGTGCATGGTGTTCAAATGATGAACAAAGTAAATAAGTTAGATGGGTAACACTAGGAGTCGGGCTTTCACAAGTCGCTCTCTCCTATCGAATTCGAGATCAAAAAATTAGCATGCGCTGAGCATCCTCGAAACGTTCAACACTTACCGGAAAACTTAAACTCAAATTTCATCTTAAGAACTTATAATAAGCAAAAGATAATTAATGGCAACAAAGTCACTACATAAACGCGAAAGCGATTTAGCAAACAGTAATAGGCAAATAGAAATTTTGTCTAACGGTATTTTTAAAAACGGAGAATTACCAACCTTTAAAAATAAAATTGCTGAATCAAATCAATTTCCGCTTCAAGCAAAAAAACTTGAAATCCTACAAATCAACGTAGGTTACATGTGCAATCAAGTATGCGATCATTGCCATGTAGATGCTGGACCAGACCGCAAAGAAATTATGACCCGAGACACCATGCAGCAATGTTTGGAAGTTATAAAAAATACTGGCGCGCATACTTTAGATTTAACTGGTGGAGCACCAGAGATGAATCCAGATTTTCGTTGGTTTGTAGAAGAAGCTGCAAAAGCAGGTGTTAAAGACTTTATTGTACGTTCCAATTTAACTATCATTAGAGCCAATAAGAAATATTACGATTTACCAGAATTTTTCAAAAAACACAACGTACACGTAGTAAGCTCTATGCCGCATTGGACTCGTGGAAAAACAGACAAACAACGTGGTGATGGTGTCTTTGATAAATCTATAAAAGCATTACAAGAATTAAATGCGGTTGGTTATGGAATGCCAGATGGACGTTTAAAACTTGATTTAGTTTATAATCCATCAGGAGCCTTTTTACCAGGTGATCAAGCAGCTATGGAAAAAGATTTCAAAAAAGCATTAAAGGACGATTTTGGCATTCAATTTCACAATTTATTTGCTATTACTAATTTACCAATCTCTCGCTTTTTAGATTACTTAATCGCTTCTGAAAACTACGAAGATTACATGTATTCTTTGGTAGAAGCTTACAATCCTACGGCCGTTAAAAACGTAATGTGCACCAATACGCTATCCGTAAGTTGGGATGGTTATTTATTTGATTGTGATTTTAATCAAATGTTAGAATTACCTGTAAATAGTGACGCGAAACATATTTCAGAATACAACGAAGATTTATTAGAAGGACGAAATATTGTCATTTCTCAACATTGTTATGGCTGTACCGCAGGCGCAGGAAGTAGTTGCCAAGGAAGTGTTGCTTAAAACATCATATGAAAAATATATTTTTAATCATCTGCATTGGGATTTCAGTTTCAGGGTTTGCACAAAAAAAGCTTTCGAAATTATTGAAACAACAAAATACCGAGAGCATTCCTTACATATCTGTTGAGGGGTTACAAAATGAGTCAAAAAATATTATTCTATTAGATTCTAGAGAAGAAAAAGAGTTTAAAACGAGTCA
>Ga0102885_1000265_pt1 | contig 11066 bp, 10 predicted proteins | sample Colrivmeta1550B3_FD_84498 | JGI IMG/M metagenome (GOLD analysis project Ga0102885, IMG submission 84498) | Estuarine microbial communities from the Columbia River estuary - metaG 1550B-3 | ecosystem: Environmental > Aquatic > Marine > Intertidal zone > Estuary | place: USA: Columbia River...
CTTTCAATTTTATACCCTTGAATTCTGTTGCAGCACCTGTAGGCATATTCACCCTAACTTGAATAAATCCACCATTATTTTGAGTTGAAACTTTACCAAATAACTTTATCGCTTTTCCCTCAGGCGTATCAATTATATTTGCAGATCCTTCAGACACACCACCCATTACTGTATCTGCCAAATAAACCCAACGTTCAGAAGTGATCAAATTTTGAGCCACCGAGACCTCAATCCAATTTATAGAAATGACCAATGAGATGGCCATCATTTTCAGATACTTAATTACATTCATTGATAATACCAAAATTGTTTTTTTGAAATATATTACTTGATAAATAGAATAAATTTACAAAATATCAATTATTCTCATATTTATAATTTTATAAACAATAGAACTTATTCAATCTACTGAATTTATATTCATTGTTAAAAATTATACTTTGGATAGAGTAAGCTCAAAATCAGGAGATTAAAATGAACAGAACAGTTATCATAAGTGAGTTTGGTGGATCAGAAAATTTAAGTATCATTGATCATCCAATCAATGAACCCAGCGTTGGCGAAATTAGGATAGCCCATAAAGCATGTGGTTTAAATTTTATTGATGTATATCAAAGAACTGGACTTTATCCACTCGAATTACCCCATGCATTAGGTATGGAAGGATCAGGGATCGTTGAAGCCATTGGTGATAAAGTGACACATTTGAGAGTTGGAGACAGGGTAGCATATGCATCAATGCCCCCAGGAGCATATTGTGATAAACGAGTTATGCCTGCTGCTCAGGTCTGCCCTTTACCAGATGAGATTAGCTTTGAACAAGGAGCTGCCATGATGCTTCAAGGGATGACTGTTGAATATCTCCTTAATAGAACTACACCAATTAAGGCTGGGGATACCATATTGTTTCATGCAGCTGCTGGAGGTGTTGGGCTGATAGCTTGCCAATGGGCAAAATCTGAAAACATTACACTTATTGGTACAGCTGGCTCTGATGAAAAATGTAAACTCGCTTTAAAATATGGCGCTACTCATTGTATAAATTATAATGAAGAGAATTTTGAAGAGAAGGTTAAAGAAATAACTGCTGGAGCTGGTGTAGATGTTGTTATGGACTCTGTGGGTCAATCCACATTTGAGGGTTCATTGAACTGCCTTAAACCTCTTGGAATGATGATTACATTTGGAAACGCATCAGGCCCAATTCCACCTTTTAATTTAGGTCAATTGGGAGCTAAAGGTTCGCTAAAAATAACTCGCCCAACGTTGTTTACACATATTGGCAATCATAATGTATGCCAGGAGATGGCAAAAAATCTATTTGCAAAAGTAACATCTGGACAAATTGACATTATTATTGGCCAAAAATTTCCACTTTCTGATGTAGCATTAGCCCATGATAGTTTGGAGCAAAGGATGACTACAGGATCAACAATCCTAACTATGTAGATTATGCTTATTTATTTCTTGATAAAATAAATAAGCCAGAAATTACTATAAAAGTTGTACCTAAAATAGTTGAATAGTTAAGTGTTTCATTAAAAAAAACAATGCCCAGGGTCACACCAAAAATTAATCGCGTATATCTAAAAGGTGTGACCGCTGACACTTCTCCTGTTCGCATTGCTTTCATTAAACAAGTGTATGCAGCCACACCAAATATAACTGTTCCAAACATGAAGCTTATAATCTTAATATCTAACATGACTAAACCTGAATTATCCCAAAGCGAATAAATTAAACCAGAAAATGCTAATGCAATAAAACCATGTAAACCAAGTATAAAAACACTTAAATTTGCAGGAGCAGCGCGGCTAGCTAAATCTCTTCCTGCAAATCCAATCATACCAATCAGTGCTAGTATAGAAAGAAATGAAAAACTCTCAGTTGCTGGCTGAATAATAACTACTACACCAAATAAGCCTAATAAAATTGCCGTCCATCGTCGCCAACCAACTTTTTCTCCGAATATTATAGCAGCACCCGCGACCACAACAATTGGAGTAGCTTGAATAATTACTGTAGCTGTAGACAAAGGTATTAATGAAATAGCTAGCACATAGAATAAACGTCCAATTATTTCAAAAATAACCCGAATATACATTGGCAATGAAAGCATATCACCCAGCGTAATTTTTTCATTATTATTAAGAGCTATAAGAAAAAATATTGAAGCACCACCTAATCCAAACATCATTAGGATTTGCCCTATTGGTACTGAAGACGTTACAAATTTAATGAGTGTATCTTCAACGGCAAAAAAAGCCATCGCAGCTACCATCCATATGCAACCATAGAGGTTACTACTTAAATTAAACTTATTTCTAATTTTCAATTCATAACCTGTGTGTTTTTATAACTTAAAAGGCAAACTTGAATGAGAGTTTCTGTTGAGCATATTAATCTTTATATGTAAATAAAATTGAATTACTTTTACATAGACACAACATATCCAATAATGATTGAATTCACTTGATAAATTATGGGAGCCCTTAATGGCTATTGAATACTTAGTTACGCATTCCGGTGGTTTTCATGCAGACGAACTATTATCTACTGCAATTCTAAAATTTATTTTTCCAAAAGCCAAAATTATACGAAGTCGTGAAAAAGATTGGATCACTCCAAATAATAGAAAAATTATATATGATGTCGGCGGTGAATATGATTTAAATAATCAGATTTTTGATCACCATCAACGCCCAAACCCTTTGCGGGTAGATGGTCAACCTTACAGTTCTTTTGGTTTAATTTGGAAACATTTTGGTAAAGAATTTTTGAAGATAAACAGCGTATCAAATGAAGATATTGAACATATATATAGAGAATTTGATACTAAATTTGTGCTACCTATAGACCTTATAGATAATGGGGAAATTGATCTTTCGTCATCTGGAGCAATTGCAAATTTATCATTGCCAGCTTTGCTGGAGAATTTTAAACCAGCATTTGATAATCCATCTGCTTCTGCAAATAATGATGCATTTATGAAAACTTTATCTATTGCACAAGATTTTATTCAATCAATAATTCAAAATTTATCATCAAAACATCGTGCGAACAAAATTGTAAATGATTTAATTAATGATTTGGGATCATCAGAAGTACTTGAGCTTCCTACAGGAATGCCATTTCAATCAGCATTAGAAAATTCAAATGCCAAACATGTACTATTTGTTATATATCCACGTGGTTCAGAATGGACATTAAGTACAATAAAAATGTCAGAAAATACCTTTGATCAACGTGCAAAATTACCCATCTCTTGGGCTGGATTAACAAACAAAGATCTTGAAGTTGCCTCAGGCATTGATGGTGCACTATTTTGCCATAATGCTCGTTTTATAGCTATAGCAGAAACACGTGATGCTATATTGAGCATGGCAAAAATAGCTGTTGAAAATTATCATAAAGAAAATTTATTATAAGTTATATTTTAAAAAATATTCATATATATTCGAAATATATTATTTTCCTTGTCTCTTGATTAGTGAAACAAAAGTACCCAATATCACAAGTATAGTAGCAAAAACTAACTCCATGGTCATTTCTTCAGAGAAAAACAAAACTCCTGCAATAGCAGCCATAAGCGGGACAGAAAGTTGCAAAATGGCAGCAAATGAAGTTTTCAAAAATGGTAAAATTGAATACCAGATAACATAACCTAAACCAGATGTAATCGCTCCAGATAATATTGCTAATATAAAACCCTTAACGCCGATACCATCCGGTGAAAGAATGAAGAAAATACTCACAAACGGTATAGCCCAAATCAGGTTTTGAGTTGTTTCTAATAATGGCTCTTTAGCATTCTTACCCAAAAAGCTATAAACCCCCCATCCTGCAGCTGCTAAAATCATAATCAACATCTCATTTATTTTTATTTCAAAAGTTTCAGTTGGTAAAAACAAAACACACACTCCAGAGAATGATATAATTGCACCCAATATTCTCCACAAAGTAATTTCTTCAGAAGTTAATGCAGCAAGCCCAAACATTGTAAATTGCACTGCACCAAACAAAACAACTGCGCCAATACCTATACCTAAATTCAAATAAGCTATTGAAAAGCATATTATATATATTGAAAGAGAAACTGATGGAAAAATGTGAAATTTTGGGCGCCATTTATGATCATTTACAGCAACTATTAACCACAAAAAAATTGCGCCAGATAGCACTCTTACAAAAGCAAATGTCATGGGACCAGTGGCACCATCTAATAATGCCCAACGATTTAGGATAGAATTAGCAGCAAATGCTAATAATGCTAGAAATGTAAGTATAAATAATCGCATTATTTAAGAATATATTATTACTACAATAATTATTAGTAAAAAATGCTGTTGATTTAATTCATCATGCTTATGACTAGTATTAGAACTAAAGAATAAATTGCAATCCCACCACCAATTAAGAAAAGGGGCCAATTTTTAGTAACTGTTGCAGTTGCTATTGATTTCATTTGGTACATTAAATCTGGCCATGTGTATGATACGAAATCACCCTGGGTAAATACTGCTTTTATTCTACCTTGATCATCTACAACTGGTAGACGACGGAAACGTTCATTAGACATGATCCTAAGCCACTCTAACATATCATCAGTTTCACGTGCTAATTTTGGATTTTCTGTCATAATAGATGACAATAAAGTTTCTTTTGGATTAAGTTCTTTTCCAACAACCTTGTTCATGATGTCTCTTTCAGTCACAACACCAATTACTTTTTTTTCTGAATCTACAACTACTACTGAACCGTAGTTTTTTTTCGACATTGCGTTAACAGCGTCAAAAACATTTGTATCAGGAGATTTAGTTAACGGCATTTGTTTTGATCTGTATTCAGGGCGATCCATTAGACGACTACCTGGACGTATTGCATTTTGTGACATTATAACTTCTCCTTTATCTACTATATTAAACATGTAGTCTGATTTTTTTACAAAACTAGGTCTGAATTTTTGGATAGGTTAAAAGGCGCCAAAATTAGTCTTTTTAGTAACTCGAATATCAAATAGAAAATTGATATAATCAATTTGAATTTATAAAATTAGAAGTTCAATTTAAGATAAAAAAGTAGCAGAAATAAAAAAAACTATTTGCTATCAATCGTCTTATCCAAGTAATAAATACCGAATATCTATTTATTATTATAATTCTTCTTATAACTAAAATCTTGACAACCAGCTTATCTTTGCCAGTTTAGTTTTTAAGGATAAATCACAATCAATAATTGTTTTTCTTCAAATATTGGATACTATATTTTCTCATATTTAGTTAATAGGACGAAATAAATGGGCGCATTAGAACTTGGCTTGCTGGCTGCAATGTGTTGGGGTTTTCATGATGTTTGTGTGCGGTTTATAAGCCAAAAAACTCCTATTAGTGCCTGTATATTTATTGTCCTAATAGTAGGTTTAATATTCCATATTTGCTTGATGATGCCATCTAAGGAAATTTCAACAATCACTAAAGCTGCATTCACATATGCATCAATAGCTGGAGTATCATTTGTAATTGCAAGTTTTAGTTTATATTATGCATTCAAACGGGGGCCAGTTAAGTTGGTTGCACCCCTAATCGCTTCCTACCCCATTCTCTCAATCACATGGGCAATTTGGATTGGAACACCTGTATCCAAATTGCAAATTTTAGCAGTGTTAGCAATCATTCTTGGTGTAAGCATTGTGGCTATAATGTCTGACAATTCAGAGGAAGAAATACCCCCAATAGGAAAAACTATAGCATTATCAATAGTCGCAGCAATTGCATTTGCATGCACCTTTGCTTTGGGACAAGCTGCTGCTGAATTGTCCCCCCATATGTCTGCTACTCTTGTGACGCGCATAATAAGTATTTTGATATGTGCCGTTATAATTTATTTTGCAGGCCTAACATACTGGCCCGGGAAATCAGCTATTCCATGGTTAATTGCAATGGGATGCGCAGATGGATTAGCACTATGGTGTGTATTTTCAGCAGGCGCACTTGAAAATCCACAATACGCATCTGTTACTTCATCCATATTTGGACTAATAACAATATTGCTTGCTTGGATTTTCTTAAAAGAAAGAATGACCATTTTGCAATGGACTGGATGTATTATTACATTTCTGGGCGTTGGTTATCTTGCGATTTAATATTTCAAAATATTTTTACTTAGTTCAAAGGGCCTTAAATGTCAGATGAATTAAGATTTGAAATAGCACAAAATATTGCAAAGGAAGCTGGTGGACAATTTGAAAGACAAAGTGCGAATAAAATGATTAATGAAAGTGGTCGAGTTGTTGTGGGTAGTGCAGGAGTACCTAATAAAATAGTTCAATTGGCAGACGATGCATTTAAAGGCTAATCATTAGCAAGCAGTACTGGCCCTATTGGGTCTAGACCCACTATAATTTTTTTCTCGATATTTAATGGCTTATCAACATTTTCAGAAACTGCAAATAACTCCCCAAACTCTGCTTGAAGTGTATATTCCATTCTACTTCCAACATAAGTGGCTTTCTTAACAGTCATTTCCATTCCATTTTTAGCGTTCAAAATTAATCGCGTAGGCCTGACAGCTAATTTTGCTGGGCCTATTGGTAAATCTCTAGAAGGTAAATGGTGGGTAAATCCAGAAATATTTATTGTCGCAATTTCATCTTCAATTGAATTAATCTGGCATGGAATAATATTAGCTTCACCAATAAAGTCAGCAACAAAACGATTTGCTGGTGCGTCATATAAATCTCGCGGAGAGCCGATCTGTGCAACGCCAGCATTTCGCATAACTACTATTTCATCTGAAACGGCTAATGCTTCTTCCTGATCGTGGGTAACATAAACAACTGTTAAGCCAAGATTCTGCTGGATTTCTCTTATTTCTTCACGCACTTGGCGCCTAAGTTTTGCATCCAAATTTGAAAGTGGCTCATCAAATAATAAAACTTGTGGTTCGAGCACCAAAGCCCTTGCAACTGCAACTCTTTGCTGTTGCCCACCTGAGAGTTCTGATGGCAACCGGTTTCCGTAATCTCTAAGACCAACTAAATCTAAACCTTGGTGTGCTCGATCTCTAATTTCTTCTTTATCAAAATTTGAAAAATTGAGGCCATATGAAACGTTTTCAATAACAGTCATGTGAGGAAATAATGCATATGATTGAAAGACCATTGAAACATCACGGTCCGTTGCTGGCAATAAAGTTACGTCTTGATCACCAATATATATTGACCCAGATGATGCCATTTCCAACCCAGCAATCATTCTTAAAGTTGTAGTTTTCCCACAACCTGATGGTCCCAATAATGTTACTAATTTTCCTGCTTCAATTTTAAGATCAATATTATCTACAGCTAAAACATCTTTCCCATATATCTTAGTAACATTTTTAAATCTTACTGGTGCAGCTTTGGAATTTACACTCATTTTATTTCCTTATTTATTTTTAGGAGATTGGTTAGTACGTCTACCTATTTCTGTGCGACCAACTATTAATCGCATCAATCCCACAACAGAAAGCATTACAAAAATTAAGGTTGTAGAGTAAGCTATAGCAAGACCGTAATCATTATTTTCAACTCGTCCTATTATATAACTTGTTGCCATATCATATTCTGCTGAGACTAAGAATATAACTGCTGATATTGCTGTCATTGCCCTTACAAAACTATAAACTAATGCTGCTAAAATCGCAGGACGTAATAAAGGCAGAATAATTCGCCTAAATGTTTGCCAGGAATTAGCTCCTAAAGTTAAGGAACTTTCATCTAATGATTTATCAAGTTGAGACATAGATGCAATACCTGCACGTACTCCTACCGGCATATTTCTAAAAACAAAACTTACTACCAGTATTACACCTGTACCTGTGATCTCAATAGGTGGCACATTAAAAGCTAAGATATAACTTACCCCAATCACAGTTCCAGGTATTGCAAATGAAAGCATTGTTCCAAATTCAAAAGCATTTTTTCCAACAAAATTTTGTCTAGTAAGAAGATAAGCTGTAATGAGCCCAACAATAGCGGTTAATGGCGCAGCAATTCCTGCTATTTTGAGCGTTGTCCAAAAACTGTCCCACGCAGCCCCCGACCATCGAATACCAGTGTCCTCAAAACGGAAAGAAAATGCAGTGATATAATGTTTGATTGTTAGGGTATTATTTACACCCCAAAGCTCTACTACTGACCCATATAAAATCATCGCGTATACAACTATTGTAAATGCTGCCCAAATCATAGCAAGCACAAGTACAGGAATTGAAAGGGATCGTGGCATATGTGGATGAACACCACTATCTCCTTTTCCAGACACCGTTGTATAACTTTTCTTTCCCAACCAAAATCTTTGAGCATAAAATGCTCCAAGGGTAAAACAAAGGAGAACCATTGCTAACACAGCCGCTTTGCCCTGATCATATTGGGCGCCAACTATAGCAAAGAAAATTTCCGTGGATAGCACATCAAAATTACCACCTAAAACTAATGGGTTTCCGAAATCTGCCATACTTTCAATGAAACCTAATAAAAATGCATTTGCTAATCCAGGCCTCATAAGTGGCAATGATACAGTTTTGAAAACTTGCCATTTAGATGCTCTCAATGTTTGCGCAGCTTCCTCCATTGAAGGGGATACACCTTCTACCACACCAATAAGAACGAGAAAAGCAATGGGGGTAAAAGCCAATGTCTGGGCAATTAATATTCCAGGCATACCGTAAAGCCACCGAGTCGGTTGTGTACCAAAGATATCAGCAATTAATGTAGTAACAGACCCAGATAATCCAAAAAGCAATATTAATGCTAAGCCAATGACAAATGGTGGAGTAATAATTGGCAAAACAGTTAAAGTGCGGAGAAGCTTTTTATATCGGAATCCAGATCGCGTTACGACTAATGCAAAGATAAGGCCTAATATTGTTGTGATAAGACCAACTAGGACGGCAAGAAATAATGAATTCCAAGCAACCCCACATCGCCCTCCCCATAAACAACCAAGGCCCCACAAACGATCATCAAAGAATTTTGATGCAAAAACTATAGCCGAGTAATTACCACTTTCTGTAATAAATGCTGCAGTAAGCATTTTGGCTATGGGAAAGAATACAAAAATAGTAACAATTGAAACCACACCCAATATAGAACTTACGACAAATACATCTCCATTAATTGCACCCCGTGCAGCTATTCCTTGGGTAAATATAAATAAAAAAGATGACGCAACAATTAATGCACCATATCCCATTCCGTATTGTCTATCTTCAAGATCTCCAAATAATAATTTGGCCCACTCAAAATTCCAGCCCCTAATGCCAATCGAAAAACCCTGTATCATCAGCCAACTAAATCCAATAGCACCGGCTAAGATCAACACTTTACCATAAAGAGGCTCAGTTTTTGCTTTTCTAAATACTATAAATGGAGCAAATAATGGAAAAATAAGAGGAGCAAGCCATATTTTTTCTTTCTGCAAAAGAAGAAACCCTGCAGGTGCATAATCTGTATCAAATGGATAACCATCTGTAAGCCATTCAAATAGAAAAAAGTCTTCTACCCCATACCAAGGTAGAATAAAAAATCCGGCCAACCCCATAATCATCCAAAAGATTAATACAGGGTTGGCCGCTTTATTGATTATTTCAGTGTTCATAATTTATTGTGCTAAAACTGAAACCTCATCATCCCACTTCTTCAGTAATCTTTTGCGAGTAGCAGATGATCCATATGTTTTAAAATCATAATCAATTAATTTAATAGTACTCATATCAGGAGCACTTGCAGATGTTTTTGCACCTGTATTTGATGGAACCTGAAATGCATTCACTTCTAAAGCAAGGTTTTGTGCATCTGCACTAAGCGCCCAGTCATAGAAAGCTTTTGCTTCTTTCATATTACGTGCACCATCAATAATTGACATTGAACCAATTTCATAACCAGTTCCTTCAGCCGGTGCTACAACTTTTACAGGAAACCCTTTAACAGCTTGCTTTACTGCATCATGCATGAAAACGATACCTATAGTAGTTTCACCGCGCCCCGCAGCTTTAATTGGCGCAGATCCAGATTTAGTGTATTGATTTATATTTGAGTGCAAACCCTTCATAAAATCAAATCCACCATCTTCTCCAAAAAGCTGCATCATTGTTGCTAATGTTGTATAAGCTGTACCTGATGAATTTGGGTTAGCCATTTGGACGTGCCCTTTATATTCAGGCTTCGTTAGGTCTGCCCACGATGAAGGAGCAGGTAGATTATTTGCAGCCAATAAGTCTGTGTTATAGCCATACCCTAAAGCACCAGAATATATTCCAATAGTTTTATTGTCAGCACTTTCTGCTTGTGAAATTGCCCAAGGATGTAATTGGTCACGCATCGGAGAAACGTAAGATGCAGTTAATCCTTCTTCAGCAGCTTGAAGATGTGGATCCCCAGTACCACCCCACCATACGTCACCTTTAGGATTAGAACTTTCAGCTTTAATTTGAGCAAAAGTCTCACCTGATGACTTACGCGTCATTGCAACTTTTATTCCAGTAGCGTCTTGAAAATTATTAGCCATTAGCTGGCACCAATCTTCTTGTGCACTACAATATAACGTGAGTTTGTCTGCTTGTGCAGCGCCTACACTTGCAATTGCAACTAAGGACGCACTAAGCATAATTTTAAATGATTTCATTATAATTTCCTCCCATTTTATGTCATTTTGTTATGAGAGGTTATGAAAACTTTTATTAGATAGCAATCTTTTATATTTATTTATTCTTTAAAATAGATGTTACCGGTTCAATCATACTTGCGCTAGAAATTAATACAATTCCAATTATTTCGCGAACCCCAAATGTTTCACCAGCTAACAAGGCTACAGAAATTGATCCTACAACTATTTCAGTCATAAATAGTAGCCCTACTAATCCTGGATTTAAAAACTTTGGCCCCCAAAGTGTGGCTAAAGTTCCAGGTAAAATAAACAGTATTACAAAAATTAATAAAATTGGCAAAGCTGGCGATACTTGCGAAGCAGTGGGCAAAAATTTTGGCGCTAGAGCCATTGCAATTAGTATAGAGAATACTGTAGCCC
>Ga0102885_1000341_pt1 | contig 9888 bp, 6 predicted proteins | sample Colrivmeta1550B3_FD_84498 | JGI IMG/M metagenome (GOLD analysis project Ga0102885, IMG submission 84498) | Estuarine microbial communities from the Columbia River estuary - metaG 1550B-3 | ecosystem: Environmental > Aquatic > Marine > Intertidal zone > Estuary | place: USA: Columbia River Estuary...
GGAAGCATCCGCCTGTACGAAAGCCTCAAACACCTGACTTTGTTGGTCCTCATTCATCCCGATTCCGGTATCGCGGACAGCAATTTCGACCCAGCCGGGATGCTCCTCAGGCTCGGTGGCAAGTACAGTAATGTACCCGGCATTGGTGAACTTACAGGCGTTGCTCAGCAGGTTAGTGAATATCTGTCGAAACTTGGCAGCGTCATTATAGAGAGTCGGCAGCGACTCAAAATCAGGTTTTTCCAGCTGATTGTTGCGTTCCCGCAATTGCGGGGTGATAGAGTCACATGCCTGCTCCAGGAGTTCACCGGGCTGGAATGTTTCGCAGTGCAGCGCCATTTTGCCGGTTTCTATCTTGGACAAGTCCAGAATGTCGTTAATCAGGGTGAGTAGTTGCCGGCCCGAGCGAATAATTTTATCAAGGTCTTGTTGGAATTGAGGTCTGTCGACCTCTCGTTCATCCGATAGCTCGTCGTGCAGCATTTCCGAATAGCCGATAATGGCGTTCAGGGGCGTTCGTAATTCATGGGACACATTGGCAAGAAACATGCTCTTGGCTGCACTGGCATCGTCAGCGGCGTCCCTGGCTTTGCTTACGTCGTACATAGCGTTACGCAACTTGTCTGACATTTCATTAAATGCGTTAGCCAGATCCCCCAGTTCGCCACTGTCGTCGATATTCTCTATTCGGTAGCTCAAATCGCCGCTGCCGATTCGCTCGGTGCCTCGTTTGAGGTGCTTGAGTGAGTGATTGGTGTAGCGGACGAGGAAAAAGCCGAGCATAGCGGTCAGGAAAATAGACGCGATAAAGCCAATAACGGTAATGCGGTCGGTTAGTGCAATGGTGCGATCGATAATGTTGGCCCGCTGTGTGGCGATGAAGGCCTGGCGTTGTTCAAGCTCCTTCAGACGCTGACTGGCCGCAATGTAGGGCACAGGATCATCGACCGTAGAGAGGTAATCGGGGTTGTTGTAGTTTTGATAAAAGCGCGACCATTCCTCAAGCAGAACGTTACTGCTTTCATCCAGTCGGTCGTAGTGCAAGCGCGTGACATCATGGCTTAGCTTGCCTAACTGTTGAATGCGCAAGCGAATGTCATCAATTTGTTCCCAGGCCTGTTTGGTCTCGTCGTCATCCAGCTGATCGCCCGCATTGGTGCGAATGGTGGACAGCACCAAAATGGTTTGTCGCTGGTCGTTGAGTAGCCCCTCGACCTCGGTGGATAAGCGGGCAGCGGTGACCGAGTTGCGATAAGCCTCCATGCTTTCGTTTCGGGCAAAACTGCCCCAAAAGTGAGTGCCCACGTTGATCGCGAACAAAATCAAAATGGTGATCAGTGACAGCGTTAGTCGGCGGCGTAAACTCATGGGTGTTTTAGGAGGTCCTTAACAGTTGCCGGTCAGTTTTTCTATTTTGATCAGTAAGCCCGGAAAATCCACCGGCTTGGTGGCGTAATCGTCACATCCGGCCTCCAGCGCGTTCAGCCGATCTGCATCTGAGGCATGCGCGGTCAGGGCTATTATCGGAATGTGCTTGATCGTGTCATCTGCACGAGCCTGGCGGCAGGCGGTCCATCCATTCAGGATTGGCAGGTTCATATCCATCAACACCACCGCCGGCTTTTCGCTGCGCATCAGGTCCAGTGCTTGCTGGCCGTCTGCCGCGGAAACCACCTCCTTGCCGGCGCGAACCAGTCGACGAATGAGCATATCCCGATTCAGTTCATTGTCTTCTACCAGCAGGATTGTTCCCGTCATCGGTCACTCTCCAGTATTTGGTGAACCTGCAGTAACTCGTCTATGCCCTTGACCTTGAGTTCACGGCTGTCGCCAGTGCGATACTGATTGTTCAGGGATTGCAGGGTGCTGTCGGCGATCAGGATTTCGCCGCCAGCGGTGACATCCTCAATGCGCGAGGTCACATTCATGGCGTGGCCAACGAATCCGTATTTGCTGCGACGCTCTGAACCGATATTGCCGGCGATAACGTCGCCGGTATTAAGTGCAATACCAGTGGTGATTTCCGGTAGCCCATCTTCCCGGTTAAGTCGGTTTATTTCTTCCATTGCAGCCTGCATTTCCAATGCGCACTGCGTTGCCCGGTCTGCGTCGTCGTCGCGGTATTGCGGCGCGCCGAATACGGCGAGAATGGCATCCCCGATAAATTCATCAATGGTCCCATGATAGGCCATGATGATGTCTGTCATGGCGGCCAGGTAGCGATTGATCAAGGAAACCACCTGGGCGGGCTCCAGCTGTTCGCTGAGGGAGGTAAACCCACGAATATCAGACATCATTATGGTGACCCGTCGCAGGTCGCCGCCCAGTTCAAGGCCTTCGGGACGTTCGAGAATATCAGTCACAATTTCGTCAGACAGGTAGCGACCAAAGGTGGCGAGAATAAACTTTTCATTGCGCTCAAGCTGCTGTCGATAGAGTTGTTCCCGATCGTGCCAGCGCTTGCGCTCGATACCGGCTTTAATTCGCGCCTGCAGCAGCACCGGGTTGAAAGGTTTGAACAGGTAGTCGTCAGCTCCAGCCTCGATACATTCAATAATTCCATCCATGTCCTGGCGCCCCGAGATGATGATGACCGGTGTCGCTCTCCACTCGGGATGTTCTTTAATTCGCCGCAACACCTCTCTGCCGTCCATGTCTGGCATCACCAAATCCAGCAGGACCACGTCGACATCTGCCTGATCCAGGCTGCGCAGAGCTTCTTCACCGCCCGCAGCGGTGACCACGATGTGTCCCGAACGGGACAGGTAGCGCGCCACTAGCTCCCGGTTTTCCTGCAGGTCGTCCACCGCCAGTATAAAGCCGGGTTCAGTGGTGATAGTGCGCTGAGTTGCCGACGCGGGTTCCGAGGTGTCACCGCCACTGTTAGCCGCCTGAATGCCTTTGAGTAGTCGGGTTAGTGCGGAGTCCAGTTCGGCGTGCTCGGTGGCGAGGTCTTCCCTGAGCATTTCTCCATAACCGCGAATAGCCGACAGCACATTCATCAGGTCATGGCGATTGGGTGCTGACTGCTGCAACATTTCGTCCAGCTTTGCCGAGCCGTCGAACAGGTGAGCGAAATCCTCACGTTGGCTATCGGCCAGTTGATCTTCGAGCGGATTGTAGAGCTCGCGCAGCTCTGCCATTGCACGCAATAGCAGGTCGCTCCAAAGGGTGGTGCTTTGGCTTGAACTGGTGGTCACAGCGCGAAGACTTCCTTTTTATTTACCATGGCTGAGTATAACGAGGTCATTGGCGTTGTGGTAATTGGGTTTTCATTCGTCTGTAGAGTAGAGCAGCTGCGATTTTTGCTGACATAAGGTGCGTTTTTGCGAAACTTTAGGTTACTATTATCCATATAGCTACAGGGAACAAAGCTAACAGGGGATCAGGTACATCAATGTTGCAGCAAGTTGAAATATTTCAGGGTCTTTCTCAGGAAGAGCTCGAAGCGCTGGCGGCGAGCAGTAGCAGCCGTTCCTTTCCCAAGAATACGGTAGTTATTCATGAGAATGACCCAGCGGATTCGTTGTTCATTATTGAGAGCGGCAAGGTAAAGGTTTACTGCTCAGATAAAAACGGCAAGGAATTCATCATGAATACCCAGGGGGCCGGCGACTATTTTGGAGAGCTTGCCCTGCTCGATGACTCCACCCGCTCGGCTTCTGTTCGCACCGTTGAGAAATCGAGCTTCTGCATTGTCTATAAAGAGGATTTTAACCGGGTCCTCGATCAGCACCCCAATATTGGTCGCCAGCTGGTAAAAAATCTGTCTCAGCGCGTGCGTAAGTTGACTGCCGATGTAAAGAGCCTGGCCTTGCAAGATGTCTATGGCCGAGTGGCCAATGTGTTAATGGACTTATCCGAGGAGCGCGGCGACGGCACGCTGTATATTCCCGAAAAGCTGACCCAGCAAGACATCGCGGATCGCGTTGGGGCGTCTAGAGAGATGGTGGCACGCATTCTCAAAGACCTGACCATTGGCGAGTACATCCGCTTTGAGGGACGCCACATCATCATCAATACCCGTTTGCCGGCTAAGTACTAGCGGGAAGTAAAATTAAAAGCCCCGGTCTGGTGATCGGGGCTTTTTTTTGTCTGTTGTTCTACCGAGCACAGCCGCGACTTACTCTTCTGCCTCTATTCGGTCGACTGTGACCCCAAGCCTGCCCGTGGCCAACCTTGTTTCCAATTGAGTGCCGACCTCGACCTCGCTGGCATCGGTTAAAACTTTGCCATTAGTGTCGGTCACAATGGCATAGCCCCTGGCGAGGGTGCTCAGTGGGCTGAGAGAGTCGAGCATCTGCGCCAGATGGGCCAGGCGGCTTTTCGAGTCCTGGAGTTTTGACTGCATCGCCGCTTCCATGCGCTGTTGCAGGTTGCCCAGCTCCTTGCGCATTTGCACAATCCTGGGCAGTGGGGAATGGGCCTGCAGACGAGACTCCAGTAAAGCCAACTCGCTCTTTTTACGGGACAACAGATTTTTCTGAGCCAGAATCAGCCGCTGTTCCAGATCGTCAAGGCGCTGCGACTGCTCGCGCAGCTGGGCTCCGGGGTGTTTGAGGCGGGCTCGCAAATGATCCAACCGCGTTTGTGCATCGGCTATCTTGCGTCGGATAAGGCGCACCAGTTCCGCTTCCAGTTTCGCCAGGCGCTCCATTTGCTCGCGCTGATCAGGGCTCAGTAACTCTGCCGCGGCGGAAGGTGTTGCTGCACGTTGGTCGGCCGCCATGTCGGCAATGCTGAAATCCACTTCATGGCCCACTGCTGACACAATGGGAAGTGCACTGTCGGCGATCGCTCGCGCCACGATTTCTTCGTTGAATGCCCACAGGTCTTCCAGTGAGCCGCCGCCGCGACCGACGATCAGGGCGTCCAATTGTATTTCTCCGGCCTCTTGCCAGCGATTAGCGCGGTTGATCGCTTCGGCAATTTCACCTGCGGCCCCTTCGCCCTGGACCGCTACTGGCAAAATGGAGACTTCGATGGCGGGGCAGCGTCTTTTCAGTACGGTGAGGATGTCGTGAATGGCGGCCCCGGTGGGCGAGGTGATCACGCCCAGGTGCGAGACGCTCTCAGGCAATGGCTTTTTGCGTTCAGGCTGGAAAAGACCCTCTGCCAATAGCTTGGCCTTTAATTGTTCAAACGCCGCTTGCAGAGCGCCGGCTCCTGCTTGTTCCATGTGCTCCACAAGGAGTTGGAACTCTCCGCGACCTTCGTAGAGGGAAACACGGCAGCGCATGCGGATGTGATCGCCGTTGCCGGGGGTGAAGCGCAGTCGCTGGTTGCGCCCTTTAAACATGGCGCAGCGGACCTGGGCATTGCCGTCCTTTAGCGAGAAATACCAGTGTCCGGAGGAGGGGACGACGAAGTTGCTCACTTCGCCCTCAACCCAGACAAAGTCAAAATGACTCTCCAGCAGGCTTCTGGCTTGCCGGTTCAACTGGCTGACGGTCAGCGCAGGGGGCGATGTAGCGGTTTGGAATGAGTTAGACAACGAGAACTTCTATTTACGGACAGAGCAGCAAAAAGTTATAATTGCACGTTTAACTCAAAGCTGCCAGCCGGAGACTCCTCAATGCTGCGAATTGCCCAGGAAGCCCTTACCTTCGACGATGTACTGCTGCTGCCCGGCTATTCGGAAGTGGTTGCCACGGATGTTTCGCTGAAGTCGAGGCTAACTCGTGAGATCGAGTTAAATATTCCGCTGGTATCGGCCGCGATGGATACGGTGACCGAGGCTCGCTTGGCCATAGCCATGGCGCAGGAAGGCGGCATTGGCATCATTCATAAGAGCATGACAGTCGCTGAGCAGGCAGAGCAGGTTCGCAAGGTCAAGAAATACGAAAGTGGGGTGGTGAAGGACCCCATAACTATCGAACAGGGCGCTACCATCGCCGCTCTGATCGAATTGACAACCTCCCACGGAATCTCGGGTGTGCCCGTGCTCGATGGCGAAGACCTGGTGGGTATTGTGACTCGCAGGGACCTGCGCTTCGAATCAGACCACAGCAAACTGGTTTCCGACATCATGACGCCCAAGGAAAAGCTGGTCACGGTGAAAGAGGGTGCCGGCTCGGCAGAAGTTCAGGGATTACTCCATCAGCACCGAATCGAAAAGATTCTGGTGGTGAACGACGCCTTTGACCTGACCGGCATGATTACAGTGAAGGATTTCGATAAGGCTGAGAATTTCCCCGACGCCTGTAAAGACTCTTTCGGTCAATTGCGCGTGGGCGCTTCGGTAGGCACCAGTCCCGACACCGATGATCGGGTAGAAGCATTGATCAATGCCGGTGTCGATGTGTTGGTGGTGGACACGGCTCACGGACATTCACGCAATGTTATCGACCGGGTAAGAATGATTAAAAGCGCTTACCCGTCCATGCAAGTGATTGGTGGCAATATCGCCACTGGTGAGGCTGCAGTAGCACTGGCTGACGCCGGTGCCGATGCGGTGAAGGTCGGTATTGGCCCTGGCTCTATCTGTACCACTAGAATTGTGACTGGCATCGGTGTTCCCCAGATTACTGCTATTGCCAACGTGGCTGCAGCGCTCGCCAGTCGTGGTATTCCACTGATCGCAGACGGTGGTATTCGCTTCTCTGGTGATATCGCCAAGGCTTATGCCGCCGGTGCTCATTCGGTGATGATGGGCAGTATGTTTGCCGGGACCGAGGAAGCGCCCGGCGAGGTTGAGCTCTATCAAGGGCGAACCTACAAGGCTTATCGTGGCATGGGTTCGTTGGGAGCCATGTCTCAGACCCAGGGCTCTTCAGATCGTTATTTCCAGGACTCCAGCAAAGGCGCCGAGAAACTGGTGCCAGAAGGTATAGAAGGCCGCGTGCCCTACAAGGGCCCGGTAACTGCAATTGTTCACCAGTTGATGGGCGGCGTGCGGTCAGCCATGGGTTACACGGGCAGCATCGATATGGATACCATGCGTAGTCAGCCAGAGTTTGTGCGGGTGACCTCTGCCGGCATGTCTGAAAGCCACGTGCACGACGTCTCAATCACCAAGGAAGCGCCCAACTACCCGGTGCGTTAACGCTATAAAGGATTTGCTCTCGAGGTGGGGTAACCCGCTTCGGGCTTAATATCCCATTCAGGAAATGCCATGAGCGCAGATATACACGCCCGGAAAATTCTCATTCTGGATTTCGGTTCCCAGTACACCCAGTTAATTGCCCGCAGGGTGCGCGAGGTGGGTGTCTACAGTGAAATCCGAGCGTTTGATATGAGCGATGAAGACATTCGCGAGTACAACCCCAGTGGCGTCATTTTATCCGGTGGCCCCGAATCAGTCGCGGCAGCGGGTTCCCCGAGGGCGCCGCAGCTTGTTTTTGAATTGGGCGTGCCTGTTCTGGGTATCTGCTACGGGATGCAGACGATGGCCGAGCAATTTGGCGGCACTGTGGCCTGTTCAAATGTCAGCGAGTTTGGTTATGCGCAGATTCGCCCGGTAGGCAATGGCGGTTTACTCCACGATATACGCGACCACATCGATGATCACGGCAAGGGTTTACTCGATGTGTGGATGAGTCATGGGGATAAGGTCGTGGGGCTTCCCGATGATTTCCAATTGATTGCCGAAACAGAAAGCTGTCCTATTGCCGGCATGGCCCACAAGGAAAAGCCGTTTTATGGTATCCAGTTTCACCCGGAAGTAACCCACACCGTGCAGGGTAAACGTATTTTCGAGCACTTTGTGCTGGAGCAGTGCGATTGCGAGCCCCTGTGGACTCCCGCCAATATTGTCGAAGATGCCATTGCCCGGGTGCGGGCAACCGTGGGCAGCGACAAGGTATTGCTGGGACTTTCAGGTGGAGTTGACTCGTCGGTCGTTGCTGCCCTGTTGCACAAGGCTATCGGTGATCAGTTGACCTGTGTCTTCGTTGATAACGGCTTACTTCGCCTGAATGAGGGCGATCATGTGATGGACATGTTCGCCAGCAATATGGGCGTGACGGTTATCCGTGCCGATGCCGAATCGCTTTTCCTCGGCAAGTTGCAAGGCGAGGCCGACCCCGAGAAAAAGCGCAAGATTATTGGCAATACGTTTATCGATATATTCGATGAACAAGCAACCAAGTTGCAGAACGTTAATTGGCTGGCACAGGGAACAATATACCCCGATGTTATAGAGTCAGCAGGTGCTAAAACCGGCAAAGCTCATGTGATCAAGTCTCACCACAACGTGGGTGGACTGCCAGACGACATGAACCTCGAACTGGTTGAACCACTGCGTGAGTTGTTCAAGGATGAGGTCAGGAAAATTGGCCTGGAACTGGGTTTACCTTACGACATGGTTTACCGCCACCCCTTCCCCGGCCCCGGTCTGGGTGTGCGCATTCTGGGGGAGGTCAAAAAGGAGTATGCAGACCTGCTACGCGAGGCCGATGCTATCTTCATTGAAGAGTTGCGCAGTTCCGGCTGGTACGACAAGACCAGCCAGGCGTTTGCCGTTTTTCTGCCGGTCAAATCTGTCGGCGTTGTCGGTGATGCCCGGCGCTATGAATATGTCATCGCTTTACGCGCTGTTGAAACCGTTGACTTTATGACCGCTCGCTGGGCTCACCTTCCCTACGAGTTACTTGAACTGGTTTCCAATCGCATCATTAACGAAATTTCCGGCGTATCCCGAGTGACTTACGACGTCAGTTCAAAACCACCGGCGACTATTGAGTGGGAATAGTCGCTTAGATGTAAATTATTGATATATGGACTGCTGACAAGCGGACAGCATGGCGCTTCTGATCAAAATTTAATATTAAACCCAATCTCGACTGCAACCCTGGTTGAACGTACCTATTGACCATGGCCACAGCCATAACCGCAAATATAGCGCTATTAGTAGCCAAATCTGTGATTTCATTACCTGGGATATTGCCGGTCATACGGCAGTTTTCTTGATCTCACTAAAGTCGGTTTTGTTGCCCGCTGTGTTTTTTATTTGAGGCTTACAGAAAATTGCTATTGTTTAAATTTTGGCAGTTTCGCGAACAAAGCCGCCGATACGATCATAAAGGCTGCGGCTGTAAATAAAGATGCGGTATAGGTGCCAGTCGCGTCACGCACCGCACCAAGAATGACTGGGCTAAGGCCCGTAGCGATTAAGAACGTGGAGTATTGCCTACCGTAAATCTGCCCATACGCATGTATGCCAAAATATCTAGCGACCAGATAGCCAATCAGATCAACTTCGGCGCCCACTGAAAACCCTATAACAAATGCAGCCGGTACAGCCACAGCAGATCCCAATAGCGCCAAAGCCAAAACGCCACAGATACAGGCGAAAAGAATGGCAATTGCTACCCGTGGCGCAAAGATGCGATCAACAGCAAAACCTACTAAGAGGCGGCCCAGTATCACGGCGATACCAATAACCCCTGCAATCTTGACCGCGGCATCTGTAGTGAAACCCACATCGAGCAGAATGGGTACAAAATGAATCATCAATCCGCCAAGCCCGAGAGACAGGCAGAATATCGCAGCCATGATGGTCCAGTAGGTGCGACTCGCCTTCGCGATTTTGAAGTCCTCGCTCGCTGCTTCTGTGTCGATATTCGTCGATGCTGAGGCGCCTTTGAGACGGGATAAAACGATCACAATGACAGCACCCACTACCAGGGTAAACAGGGCCATTGCATAGTAAGCGCCGCGCCAGCCGAACGCGTCGATAGCGTTACTGATCAAAGTTGGTCCAAACGTGGCTGCCAACCCTGCACCCGAGAGTGCAACGCCAAGTGCCAGGCCTCGCTGTTTATCAAATACGGTATTGATCGCACGCGTATAAGCCAATGGTGAGGACGCGCTGCCAAGTATGGCCTGCAGCATTGCCAGCATGACAAAGGTAGCGATGGACTGAACGAACAGACCTAACAATACATA
>Ga0102885_1000342_pt1 | contig 9868 bp, 9 predicted proteins | sample Colrivmeta1550B3_FD_84498 | JGI IMG/M metagenome (GOLD analysis project Ga0102885, IMG submission 84498) | Estuarine microbial communities from the Columbia River estuary - metaG 1550B-3 | ecosystem: Environmental > Aquatic > Marine > Intertidal zone > Estuary | place: USA: Columbia River Estuary...
CTATTAAAAATATGGTGGTTGATAAAACATAATGTAGTTTTGTTCTCATAAAATTATATTTGGGACAATTTTATTAATCTGGATTAGCAAAGCTAGTTTTTTTTAATTAAACCAGCAATTTTTTGCTTTTATGAGTAAGGTTAAAAATATCGAAATTTATAATTCTACCGAGCCTACAGTTGTAACTATTGGTACGTTCGATGGTGTGCATATTGGACATCAAAAAATCATTAAACACTTAATTAATACTGGTAAATCAAAAGGATTAAAGTCTGTGATATTAACGTTTTTTCCACATCCCAGAATGGTGCTTCAAAAGGATTCAAACATTAAATTAATAAACACTATTGACGAGCGCAGAAACATTTTAGATGATCTAGGATTAGATTACTTAGTTGTAAAAAAGTTTACACATGAGTTTTCAAGACTTTCAGCTGAAAATTTTGTTAAAGGGATTTTAGTAGAAGAACTAAACGCAAAAAAGGTAATTATTGGTTATGACCATAGATTTGGCAGAAATAGAAATGCTGATATTAACGATTTAAAAACCTTTGGAGAGACTTTTGGCTTTGAAGTAGAAGAAATTTCAGCCCAAGATATTAATGATGTTGCAGTAAGCTCAACAAAAATTAGATTGGCTCTAATGGATGGAGAAATACATAAGGCCAATGCTTATTTAGGGTATAATTTTATGTTAACTGGAAAAGTAACGAAAGGCAAAAGTTTAGGAAAAGAATTAGGATTTCCAACAGCTAATATTGAAATTGAAGAAGATTATAAAATTATTCCTAAGCAAGGGTCTTACATTGTGAATTCTATGATTAAGGATACGCTTGTTTATGGCATGATGAATATAGGAGTGAATCCCACAGTTAATGGGAGTAAGCAAACTATTGAGGTGCACTTTTTTGATTTTGATGACGATATTTATGAAGACACAATAAAAATAGATTTACTACATAGAATTCGTGATGAAGAAAAATTTGAATCCCTTGAAGCTCTTAAACTTCAACTTGCAAAAGATAAAGAAACAGCAATAGAATATATTTCAAACCAAAATGCTGAATAATTGGCTCTTTAAACATATTGATAATTCAGCATTAATCGTTTTTAGAATTATTTTTGGACTCCTTTGTTTCTTAGAATCTGTAGGCGCTATTTTTACAGGTTGGGTAAAACGGACCTTAGTTGATCCCGATTTTACATTTAATTTTATAGGTTTTGAATTTTTACAGCCATTACCAGGAAACGGCATGTATTATTACTACGTTATAATGGGTGTTTTTGGTTTACTCATTATGGTAGGTTATAAATACCGATTTAGCATGATTGCATTTACAATCATGTGGTCAGCAACCTATTTAATGCAAAAATCATCATATAACAATCATTATTATTTATTGATGCTTTTAAGTGGGATAATGGTGTTTCTTCCAGCGCATAAATACGCTTCAGTTGATGTTAAATTAAACCCGGAAATTAAGAGTTATTCCATGCCGCAATGGTGTCGTTGGATTATTATTCTTCAGTTGTTTATTGTTTACACCTATGCTTCTGTAGCCAAATTTTATCCTGATTGGTTAGACACTTCGGTTATAGAATTAATGATGAAAGGGAAAAAGGATTATATTTTTGTTGGTGACTTTCTTCAGCAAAAATGGCTGCATTTTGCCTTGGCCTATGGTGGTATTTTGTTTGACGGTTTAATTGTACCCTTGTTACTATTTAAACCCACAAGAAAATATGCGTTTATTGGCTCTATTTTCTTCCATTTGTTCAATTCGTTTATATTCCAAATTGGCATATTTCCATATTTAGCTTTAGCATTTTCTTTATTCTTTTTCTCTGCTGAAAAAATTCAAAAGCTATTTTTAAAAAAGAAACTCTATTATACATCAGAAGAGATTTCTATTCCGAAGTTAAAAGCACCTTTAATTATAGGTTTTTCAATTTATTTTATCATTCAAATAGGCTTACCATTAAGGCACTATTTTATTGAAGATAATGTATTAAGGACCGAAGAAGGACATAGATTATCATGGCGTATGATGCTTCGCATAAAAAGTGGGCAAACCTCATTTTGGGTTGAAAATAAAGACTCAGGGAAGCGCACTCATATTGACTTAAATAAATATTTAAGCACGAAGCAAAAAAGATCTGCAAGCACAAAACCAGATGTTATGTGGCAATTTGCACAACGTTTAAAACAAGATTTTAAAAATAATGGACAAGATGTTGCGGTGTATATAAATTGTAAAGTTAGTGTTAACGGAAAGCCATATAAAACCTTAATTAACCCAGACATTGATATTGCTAATGTAGAGTGGAATGTTTTTAATCACAGCAATTGGATTTTACCTTTAAAAGAAGAGTGATTATCTATTCATTTCATTAAATTTGTTGCTTAAATTTTAATGTCATGTTACAAGTTCCTTTTATTAGAGAAAACAAAGAATTAGTTATTGAGCGTTTAGCAAAACGAAATATTGATGCTACGCAAATGATTAATGATGTTATTACCTTTGATGAAGATAGAAGACGTCTTCAAACAGAGTTAGATAATACTTTGGCTGAATCTAATACCTTATCAAAGGAAATAGGAAACTTATACAAATCTGGTGAAGCTCAAAAGGCTAATCTATTAAAAGAAAAAACCAGTCAATTAAAAGACGCTTCAAAAGAACTTTCTGAGGATTTAAATAATAAAGTGGAAGCTTTAAAGGAATTACTTTATAAAATACCAAATGTACCTCATGATGTTGTGCCTCGTGGAAACTCTGAGTTAGATAATGAAGAAATTTTTAAAGCAGGAGTTATTCCCAAACTACACAATGGCGCTTTACCACATTGGGAGCTGGCTAAGAAGTACGACATCATAGATTTTGAACTAGGTAACAAAATTACTGGTGCTGGATTTCCAGTTTATAAAGGAAAGGGTGCTAGGTTACAACGTGCATTAATTGCTTATTTTTTAGACAAAAATACAGCGGCTGGTTATACGGAATATCAACTACCACTTATGGTTAATGAAGCTTCTGCTTTTGGTACCGGGCAATTACCTGATAAAGAGGGGCAGATGTATCATGTTACAGAAGATAATTTATACTTAATACCAACTGCTGAAGTACCTGGAACCAATATTTTTAGAGATGTGGTTTTAAATGAAAATGAATTACCAGTAGGTATAACAGGGTATACGCCATGTTTTCGTCGTGAAGCAGGAAGTTATGGTGCACACGTTAGAGGATTAAATAGACTACATCAATTTGATAAGGTTGAAATTATTCGTGTTGAACATCCTACTAAATCTTATAAAGCGTTAGATGGTATGATTGACCATGTAAAAGACATTTTAAAAGAATTAAAATTACCATATAGAATTCTGCGTTTATGCGGAGGAGATACCTCTTTTGCGGCATCTTTAACTTATGATTTTGAAGTGTTTTCTACAGCTCAAGATAGATGGTTGGAAATTTCTTCTGTTTCAAATTTTGAAACGTTTCAGGCGAATCGTTTAAAACTTCGATTTAAAAATAGTGATGGTAAAAATGAACTAGCGCATACACTTAATGGAAGCTCTTTAGCATTACCTAGAGTCTTAGCTGGAATTCTGGAAAATTACCAAACGGAAGACGGAATTCTTGTTCCTGAAGTACTTCAACCTTATACCGGTTTTAAAATTATTAATTAAAGGAAAAAGCTTACAAAAATTAAAATTTATATTCATTTTTATCGATGAAATACACATTAAGCATGCTGTTTAACGAATTTTCTTTTGTTTATTTGATTTTTTAAGATTTATTACTGTATTTAGCTTAACCAAATCTACCCAACCTACTAATTATGAAGAATGTTAAGCGCGTTGTCCTTTTAATTGCTTTGATTTTTTTCGCAACTAAAGTTTTATCTTCAGATTTCGAATTGTTTAAATCCGAAGGTAATACCATAACTATTGCGAGTAAATAGGAATTTTTAAAATAAAATTCTTGATGTAATTCAATAATATTTTTTGAAAATAGTCATTCTTATGAATAATAAGAATTAAAGACTGTCCCCAATCGAGTATTTAATTAACAAGTAGTTAATAGAAAATTATTTTTGGTTGGTAAGTGCCCGATTTTTTGTCGGGCACTTTTTTTATAAAAACTTTTACATTATCAACACCTTACATTTGCTATATTTACGGTATGCGATATATATTATTTTTTTGCTTATTACTATCTAGTATTTTGTATTCACAAAATGCTATGCTCGCCAAAGACTATTTCCAAAAAGGCGAATTTGAAAAGGCATTAATTGAGTATAAAAATTTGTATGCTAAATCGCCTTCAAATATTAATTACATCAATCAAATTATAAGTACACATCAGCAATTAGAGCAATATGATGATGCTGAAAAATTCATATTGAAATTGATGGAACGTATAACATATCCCGCTTTTATTGTTGAGTTAGGATATAATTATCAGCTTAAAAATGATTTACAAAAGGCAAATGAAAATTATCAGAAAGCCATAGCTACAATTGATGAAAAAGCAAGTAATGTATTTGCTATAGCGAGAAGTTTTCAAAACCATTCTCTTTTAGATGAAGCAGTAGTTTCTTATGAAAAGGCTGCGGTGTTAAACCCAGAATTTAATTTTAATGTACAACTTGCACAAATTTATGGAGAGCAAGGGGATATTGAAAAAATGTTTAATAGTTATATCAATTTTGCAGAATCAAATCCTATAGTTTTAAGAGATGTAAAGCGTGCTATTAATGATTTTATTACTGAGGACAGCACTAATGAAAACAATGTTTTGTTTCGCAAGCTTCTTCTGAAAAAATTACAGCAAGAACCCAATATTCTTTGGAATGAGTTATTAAGTTGGTTGTTTATTCAACAAAAAAATTTTAAAAAGGCATTTACTCAAGAAAAAGCGATTTATAAAAGACAACCAGAAAGTTTAAGCCGAATTGAAGAGATTGCACTAATGGCTTCAAACGACAATAAAAATGAAATTGCTCGAGATGTTTTCAATTACATTATAGACACAGCACAGGATGCTGAAACAAAACTTGATGCACATCAAAATTTACTTCAAATAGATATTAAAGAAAGTTCAAAATCTAATTACGGAGTTATTAAGAGTAAATATTTAGAGTTATTTAAAACATTTGGAGATCAATCTGAAACTTTAGAATTACAAGTTTCTTATGGGCACTTTTTAGCCTTTTATTTAAATGAAACAGGAGAAGCTACAAGATTTTTGGAAAACAGTTTAAAACAACCCTTGGCATCCATAGAAAAGGCGCAAGTTAAATTAGAGTTGGGTGATATTTTAGTCTTGCAAGAACAATTTAATAAGGCCCTAATTTATTACACTCAAATTCAGCGTAACTTAAAAAATAGCACTATTTCTCAAGAGGCACGTTTTAAAGTTGCTAAAGCTAGTTATTACAAAGGCGATTTTAAATGGGCAGAATCTCAACTTAAAATTTTAAAAGCCTCGACATCTCAGCTTATAGCAAATGATGCACTTGATTTAAAACTCCTGATTTCTGATAATAAGTATGAAGATTCACTTCAAATTGCATTAAAACGTTATGCAAAAGCAGACTTATTAGCTTTTCAAAATAGGAATGAAGAAGCCATTAATTTGCTAGACATAATTTTAGAAGACCATAAGACAGAACCTATAATCGCTCAAGCTTTATATAAACAGGCTCAATTATTCGAATTAAAATCTCAGTTTGAGAAAGCTAAGGCAAATTACCAAGCAATTATAGATATCTATAGAGATGGTATATTAATTGATGATGCCTATTTTCATTTAGCAGAAATATATGAGAGTCAGTTAAATCTTCCTGAAAAAGCAAAGGCCTTATATGAACAAATTATTTTTAATCATGCCGATAGTATTTATTTTGTCGATGCTAGAAAGCGCTATAGATTATTAAGAGGAGATGCTATAAATTAATATGATAGTCGCGGAAACTAATAGATTACTAATTTCTAAATTCACGTTAAAAGATGCTCCTTTCTGTATAGAATTGGATAATTAACCCAATTGGATAAAATATATTGGTGATAGACATACCAAAACGATTAAAGAAGCTGAAGAAAGAATAAAAACGGGACATTTAAAAAGCTATAAAACTCATGGTTTTGGGTTCTATAAATTATTACTTAAAGCAGAAAACAATAAACCTATTGGTACTTGCGGACTCATAAAACGAGATACTTTAGAATATGTAGATGTTGGTTTTGCAATGCTTCCAAACTATGAAAGTTTAGGACTTGCTCATGAAGCATCAATTAAAATTATTAAACTTGCAAAAAACGTATTTAAATTAGATAAAATAATAGCTATAACAACTTCAGATAATGATAGCTCTATTAAGTTATTAAAAAAACTGGGATTAACATATGAAAAAAAAGTAACTCCCTTTGAAGACGAAGAAGATCTCTTATTATTTGCAAAAACCTTATAAATAAAAATGATAATATACAACGTAACAGCAAACATTGAAGAATCCATTCATGACGAATGGCTTACTTGGATAAAAGAGCACATCCCGAAAGTTTTAGGTACAGGAAAATTTGAAAAGGCAACGTTGTCGAGAGTTTTAGTGGAAGAAGATATGGGAGGTGTCACCTATTCCGTTCAGTACCGCTCATATTCGCGAGAAGCTTTAGACGCTTATTATAGAGAAGATGCTGAAAAATTAAGAAATGAAGGCATGAAAAAATTTGCAGATAAAATGCTGGCTTTTAGAACGGAACTTGAGATTTTAGATGAGTACAACGTGAATTTTAAATAGCTTAGTTTTGTCTAATAATCCAAATCCGTGAATTAGTGGCATATAAACCCAACCAACATCAGGTAAAAGCAAAAAAATATTTAGGTCAGCATTTTTTAAATGACGAGTCTGTAGCAGAAAAAATAGCAGACACACTCATTTTAAAAGACTACAAAAATGTTTTAGAAATTGGTCCAGGTATGGGTGTGCTTACCAAATATTTGCTAAAAAAAGATAAAACAACTTATGTTATAGAAATTGATCCTGAGTCAGTTGAATATCTTCAAGCAAATTACCTTAATCTCGCACCAAGAATTATAGAAAAAGACTTTTTAAAATACGATTTAAACGAAGTTTTCAATCAAGAACCGTTTGCCATCATTGGGAACTTTCCTTATAATATTTCAACCCAAATCGTTTTTAAGACCTTAGAAATGAGGGATCAAATTCCTGAATTCTCAGGGATGTTTCAAAAAGAAGTAGCACAACGTATCTGCTCAAAAGAAGGTAGTAAAGTATATGGGATTCTTTCAGTATTAACACAAGCGTTTTATGACGCCGAATATTTATTTACAGTACCACCACATGTTTTTAACCCGCCACCAAAAGTCGAATCAGGTGTTTTAAGACTTACAAGAAAGGCAGATTATTCTTTACCATGTGATGAAAAATTCTTTTTTAAAGTCGTTAAAGCGGCTTTTCAACAGCGCCGAAAAACACTTCGTAACAGTTTAAAAACATTTGATTTATCTGATAATTTAAAAGCAAATAGTATATTTGACAAACGTCCAGAACAATTAAGTGTTCAAGCTTTTATTGAGCTCACACAATTATTAGAAGAAGACGTTTAGAACCTTTTAATTTTTTCCGTTTGTCAGAAGAAAACGAAAACATACAATTTCAATTAACCGATGAACTCATTGAGCGGGTTGAGCTATTTATCGAGGAAGAAAACGATAAAGAACTTCACAAACTATTAGATGAGTTTCATTACGCTGATATTGCTGAAATTTTAGATGAATTAAATCTAGAACAAGCAGTGTATGTTATAAAGCTTCTTGACTCTGAAAGAACTTCAGACATCCTAATGGAGTTGGATGAAGACAATCGAGAAAAAGTTTTAAAAAATCTTTCTGCCAAAGAAATTGCCGAAGAAGTTGAAGAATTAGATACCGATGATGCGGCAGATATTATTGCAGAATTGCCAGAAGATCGTCAACAGGCGGTAATTGCTCAGATCGAAGACGAAGAACACAAAGCAGAAATTACCGAACTTTTAGCCTACGATGAAGATACAGCAGGTGGACTCATGGCCAAAGAGCTTGTAAAAGTTTATGAAACATGGACGGTTGCTGGCTGTATGAGAAGGATTAGGGGGCAAGCCGAAGAAGTAACACGCGTGCATTCTATTTATGTAGTAAATAAGGAAGAAAAGCTTATTGGTCGCCTGTCTTTGAAAGATTTAATTGTAGCTAAAAGCGAGCAAAAAATATCAGACTTAGTTAAGGTTAATGTAGACTATGTTAATGTTCATGATGATGTAGAAGAAGTGGCCAAAGTAATGGCAAAGTATGATTTAGAAGCTATTCCTGTAGTTGATAGAAATCAAATACTTTTAGGTAGAATTACCATTGATGATATTGTAGACGTACTGAGAGAAGAAGCCGATAAAGATTACCAAATGGCGGCCGGTATTACCGGAGATGTTGAGGCAGATGATAGTATTCTTGAGCTTACAAGAGCGCGTTTACCATGGCTGTTTTTAGGCTTAGTAGGTGGCATAGGTGCTTTTTTAATCATGGAAGGCTTCGAAGGACTTTTTACAGGAAAAGCGGTAATATTATTCTTTTTTACGCCCCTAATTGCAGCAATGGCTGGAAATGTAGGCGTACAGTCTAGCGCCATTATCGTGCAAGGTTTGGCCAATGATGATATTCGTGGCAGTGTTAATAGCCGATTAATAAAAGAGATGTTGCTCGCAGCCCTTAACGGTATCATATTGGCTATATTTCTCTTTTTATTTATATGGGCTTTCAAAGGCGAGTTAAACACCGCTTTGGCTATTTCAGTATCTCTTGTTGCCGTTATTATTGTAGCGGGACTCGTCGGAACTTTTGTGCCATTGTTTTTAAATAAACGCGGTATCGATCCAGCAATTGCCACAGGTCCTTTTATTACTACAAGCAATGATATTTTAGGTATTCTACTATATTTTTGGATAGCAAAAATGATTCTCGGAATTTAATATTTGGCCGCCTGTCTTACTGTAGGTATTTTAATACAAGGGTCAGGCTTTACACTATATCTTTTAATGACGTCATTGCGAGGAGTGAGCGACGTCGCAATCTGTTAAATTAAAGTTCTAACACAAACCTTCTTTTTCCAAACTTTAAAAAGGATGCCGCTACAATCCCTAACGCAAAACTTCGTAATTTTACATCATGAAAAGTATTAACATAAAGGAGAAGTTCTCTAAATTCGATAAAAATTGGCATCCACATCAAATTGCCGTGGTAGACAATATGCAGGTTATTTTGGCGAAACTTAAAGGCGAATTTGTTTGGCACATTCATGATGATGAGGATGAATTGTTTCAAGTTATTAAAGGCACATTATATATGCAATTCAGAGACCGAACAGAAGTGGTAAACGAAGGCGAAATTATTGTAGTTCCAAAAGGTGTAGAGCATAACCCATTCACAAAAAACGATGAAGAAGTCCATGTATTATTATTCGAAAAACTTGATACTGCACATACTGGAAAAGTAAAACACGAAAAGACACAAACCCATTTCCCGAAAATTTAAATGAAAGTATTACATCTAGACACTAACCACGAATTATTAATCAATCAATTAAACGATTTAGGTTTCACGAATCATGAAGATTATAAATCTTCAAAAAAAGTCGTTGAAGCAAAAATCCATGAGTATGATGGCATTGTTTTAAGAAGTCGTTTTACTATAGACAAGCAATTTTTAGATGCTGCAAAAAATTTAAAATTTATTGGTCGTGTTGGTGCAGGATTAGAAAATATAGATGGCGTCTATGCCGAACAAAAAGGCGTGTATTTAATATCCGC
>Ga0102885_1000345_pt1 | contig 9845 bp, 8 predicted proteins | sample Colrivmeta1550B3_FD_84498 | JGI IMG/M metagenome (GOLD analysis project Ga0102885, IMG submission 84498) | Estuarine microbial communities from the Columbia River estuary - metaG 1550B-3 | ecosystem: Environmental > Aquatic > Marine > Intertidal zone > Estuary | place: USA: Columbia River Estuary...
AAATGAATAATTTTTTAAATGACACTACTAAGTTCGTAAATAAAGCTTTAAAACTAATACCTATATCTAAGGGTTTAGCTGAAAAAATTATTACGTGCAACTCAACTTACACTGTTAGATTTGGTGTTAGGTTAAGGGGTGATATTCATACATTTGAAGGATGGAGATCAGTTCACTCAGAGCATATGGAGCCAACTAAAGGTGGTATAAGGTTTGATTTAGATACCCATGCAGAAGAGGTTGAAGCTCTTGCAGCTCTAATGTCCTATAAGAATGCGATCATAAATGTTCCTTTTGGAGGATCAAAAGGTGGTCTAAAAATTAATCCAAATGATTGGGAAGATTTTGAAATTGAAAAAGTTACTAGGAGATTTGCTCAAGAGTTAATAAAAAGAGATTTGATAAGTCCATCACAAAACGTTCCTGCCCCAGATATTGGCTCATCATCTAGAGAAATGGCTTGGATTGCAGATGAATACCGAAAAATTCACCCCACAGATATTAATGCAGCTGGGTGTGTTACAGGGAAGCCTGCTAATAAAAATGGATTAGAGGGTCGTGAAGAAGCAACAGGAAGAGGTGTTCAGTATATTGTTAGAGAGTTTTTTAGAAATGAGGATTTATTAAAAATGGTTGGCTTCACTTCCTCAATGAGTGATAAAACTTTTATTATCCAGGGATTAGGAAATGTTGGCTATCATGCCTCAAAATTTATTAGTGAGGATAATCATGTAAGGCTTATTGGTATAGCTGAATATAATGGAGCTATATTTAATCAAGAAGGTTTAGATGTTGAGCATGCAAAAAAATTCTTTACTAAACATGGTAGTTTTGAAAAATATTCAAAAGGCACTTTTATAAAAGACCCCTCTTTATTGCTAAAAAAAGAATGTGATATTTTAATTCCAGCTGCTAGAGAAAATGTTATCACTGAAAAAAATGCAGATGACATTAAGGCAAAGCTTATAGTTGAAGCAGCAAACGGCCCTATTAGTTATAAGGGTCACTCGATCCTTAATAGAAAAAAAGTTTTTGTTATTCCTGATATTCTCGCTAACTCTGGTGGAGTTGCTGTAAGTTATTTTGAATGGGTGAAGAATCTTCAACACATAAGGTTTGGTAGACTAGAAAAAAGAAAAAATATAATACAGCTAAGCTCTTTAATTGAAGCGATTGAATCTATGACAAATTCTCCAATGCCTGAAAAATATAAATCAGAATTATTAGATGGAGTAAATGAAATCGATTTAGTCCGTTCCGGTCTTGACGACATGATGATTGATGGTTTTCAAGAAGTAAAAAAAGAGTTTATTGAGAACGATAAAATTAATGATTTCAGGACTGCTGCATTTAAGGTCGCTATCGAAAAAATTGCAATGTCTTATGATTCAATTGGTTTATAAGGAAAAAATTCTTTCTTATTTTTCGGCTCCCAAGTATTGTAATTAATCATAATATTTTTTAATAACTTACTTTCCAAGAATCTATTCAACCATCCTTGTATTTCTGGGATTTCCTCCAAGGCATCAAACCAATTAGTATCTGCAATTCTAAATTGCCTTATAAAAGGAAGAATACATATGTCAATCATATTTATCTTATTATCAAAAAACCAAACATCTTTAGAATAACTAGGTTCTAATTTCTTTAAAATAGTCATACAAGCATCTCTATGGAATAATTTTTCATCTGAGATATACCTTGAAGAGTATTTGTATCTATCTAAATGAAATTTAAAATCTTTATCAAATTCTGCTATTAATTCATGTGAATAAGATACTTGCTCAACTGTGATATTTTCATTAAAAATATTGTTCTTCCGAAGAGCCCAATTAATAATATCTAGACTTTCATCATAAACTTTACCATTCTTGTCTATAAGGACTGGAACAGTACCCTTATTTGATACCTCAAGCATTGATAGTGGTTTGTGGCTTAATTTTACTTCTCTAATCTCGCAGATTGTACCTGTTAAAAAAATAGCCATCCTTGCTCTCATTGCATAAGGGCACCTTTTAAATGAATATAAAATAGGAAGTTCCATTAGCTTTTTTGTATTGGCTCCTCTTTGGGACCAATATGTTTTGTATTTCTTTCTTTTGCAAGATCAACTTGTTTCTGCCTACTCATATATCTTCTTTTCTGATCTTCAGTAGTTGAATCAAAACAACTAGGGCAAGCCACACCCATGATAAATTTTTTAGAGTCTTTATCATTCTGAGTTATTGGCATCCTGCAGCCATGACACATATCATATGTACCTCTTGTAAGATCATGTTTTACTGAGACCCTGTCATCAAAAACAAAACACTCGCCCTTCCATAATGATTTTTCTTCTGGAACATCTTCAAAATATTTAAGAACCCCACCTTTTAAATGATTAACATCCTCAAAACCATCTCTCAACATAAATGATGATGCTTTTTCGCAACGAATTCCACCAGTACAAAACATTGCTATCTTTTTATTTTTTTTATCTTCTTTAGAAAAGTTTTGATTTTTTACCCATTCAGGGAAATCTCTAAACTTAACAGTTTTGGGATTAATAGCATTTTTAAATGTCCCTATTGAGCACTCATAATCATTCCTAGTATCAATCATTATAGTATTATCGTCATCTATTACATCATTCCAGTTTTTTGGTTCTATATAATTACCAGATATATTCACAGGATTAATAGTCTTGTCACCAATAGTTACAATTTCCTCTTTTAATTTAATTTTTAGCCTTATAAAAGGATTGATATTAGCCTCTGAAAACTTAACATCTGTATCTTTAAAATTTTTTAGCTGTCTTATGTATGCGATTGCTTTATCAATATTTTTTTTAGAGCCTGAGATAGTTCCATTCAAGCCCTCTTGTCCAACAAGAATAGTCCCATGAATGGATAAGCTTTTAAGGTTTGCTCTGATTTCAGACTGAGCCTTATAAGGATTAGATACCTCGGCAAATTTATACAAAGCTGCTATTTTAAACATAAGTAATTTTAGTATGTATTATTTATAAAAAACTAGTTCATATTAAAAAAAGATTCTTTAGTATCACTAAAGAATTGAAATATTAGATCGTCTGTAAGATAAGTAAGGTCCTCGAATAATTTAAAGTCTTGCTTACCTTTTATACCAACTAGTGAACAAAAATCTGGGGTTTCTTTGACTGATGTAAGATTTTTAAAAGCCTTAATTCTTAAGCAAGTATCAACCCATATGAAGGATTGTTTATCATCAAGTTCATTTACCTTTCTTGGTAAAGGATTTGCATTGTAAAAATCGAACATGATTTCTTCAACCTTATTATTGTTATCTAAAAGTATCAATGCAGGCAGATCAATACTTCTTTCTCCAAAGTTAATTTTTTTATTCTGAATATTGATATTAAAATTCGTATCTATTTGAGGAAAGGACCATAAAGAAAGAATTTTATTTCGATTTCTGCTGATTATGTTTTCTATTCCAATTTGATTATTTGATAAGCTCTCCTCAAAAAATAAATTCCTACCAAGGCCAAGGCCTAAAATATCAGTACCAACAAGACTTAATACTGTTGGTGTAACGTCAAACATTGAGCCAATTTTGTTAATTGATTGATTAGGTGCATCTTTTTTAAAGATATAAAAAAGATTTTTTCTATCGCCTTCCTGCAGCAAAGCAGATGCTGTATTTTTAAGGGCGAGATGATCTGATAAAACAACCAAGATAGTATCTTCAAACATATCATCATTTATAATTTTTTCTATAAAATTTGCAGCCATAAAATCTGCGCAATGAACTGAATTTAGAATTAAATTCTTTCCGTCTCCATAAACTCTATCTTTACATGAATTTGCTATATATCCGTTAGGGTGATGCGTATCGAGTGTAAGAGCAAACAGCCCAAAAGCTTGATTTGAACTCTTCAAATGCATCAATCTATCATCAATAATTTCATATAATGAGTCATCATATAATCCCCATGGAGACTTATATGATTTATCAATAAGACGATCTTCTAGTTCATACCAGCCCTGAACACTCTTAAATCCATGCGAATCATAAAACTTACCCTTTCCAGCAAAATCTAAGTCAGACCCACCTATATAATTAAGATTATAGGAATTGTTATTTAATATGTCGCCAATACAGGTAGCTGAGGAAAGAAATTTATCCATTCCGGCCATAGAATTCTCACTTGCAATTGGTGTTAAAAGAGGAATTCCACATTGAGATGCAACCATGCCGGCAATAGTCCAATTAGTTGCTAATGGTGAAGATATATTAGTAAAACTTATTGCCTTTTTTTCAAGCCTTTTCAAATTAGGAGTTAGATTGGGAAATATAGTTTCATCTAAATAGGTTCTTTCAAGCTGTTCAAGATACAAGAAAATAATACTATTTGGTTTTTTAGTAAACGTAATAGGTTTGTTATAAAAATCATTCATTTCTGAATATGAATCTGTTGAGGATGAAAAGAAAATGCTTTTGATATCGTTTAGTAAAGGATTAAACAATAGAGCCAAGCAGGTTATAAATAAAATAATAATGTCACTAACTAAATTTTTTTTAGCATCAATATAGATTCTTTTATGAAGAAAAAGGGTGATTGCTATACAGGATAAAAAATAAAAAAATAATATTAAGCCCGGAAGCACATATTCATTTACACCAAAACCATTAATTCCATGTATTAAATGGAAGAGGATAGCTTCATTAAAGCCATTACCAGACAAGTAATTAAAAAAACAATATACGCCAAGAATTAATAAATTAGAAAGGTTTGATAATAGAAATATATATTTATTATAAAGTTTGCTGAAACTGCCTAATACGAGGATAAAAAACAGCGTAATAGCAGCAGAAAGATAAAGCATTTTTAGATTATATATAAAAAATGGCGCGCCTGAAGAGATTCGAACTCCTGACCCACGGATTAGAAATCCGTTGCTCTATCCAGCTGAGCTACAGGCGCATGGTCGGGGTAGTAAGATTCGAACTTACGACCACTCGCTCCCAAAGCGAGTGCGCTACCAGACTGCGCTATACCCCGAAGGTGCAAATATTAAAGTTAATAGATAAAATAAGCAATCATCATATGCATAAATATTTATTAATGACATAATATTTGTATGACAGCAATTATATTAGATGGTAAAAACTTAGCTCATATTTCTGAAGATAGTATTAAAAATGAAGTATCTGATCTAAAAAATAAAGGCATTAATCCAACACTAGCAACAATTCTTGTTGGCAGTGATCCCTCCTCTGAGACATATGTTCGAATGAAAAGAAATACTTGTAAAAGAGTCGGTATGAAGTCTATTGCTGTTGAGCTTCCTGAGTCGACTACTACTGAGGAGTTACTCAGCTCAATAAATAGTCTTAATAATAATGAGGGGGTTCATGGGATACTTCTTCAACACCCTGTCCCTTCTCAAATTGATGAAAGAAAATGCTTTGATGCGATAGATATTAATAAAGATGTTGATGGTGTTACATGCCTTGGTTTTGGAAATATGGCAATGGGTTTGCCTGCTTTTGGTTCATGCACTCCTGCAGGAATAATGAGACTGCTTGAGCACTATGAAATAGAAATTCAAGGAAAAAATGCTGTTGTTGTTGGAAGAAGTCCAATTCTTGGAAAACCAATGGCTATGATGCTACTAAATAAAAATGCAACAGTAACTATTTGTCACTCAAGAACTCAAAAAATAGAAGAAATTATTAAGCAAGCAGACATTTTGGTTGGAGCTGTTGGAATTCCTGAATTTATCAAGTATGAGTGGATTAAAGATAATGCTGTTGTTATAGACGCTGGTTATCACCCAGAAAAATGTGGTGACATTGACTTGGAGAATATTGAATCTAAAGCGTCTGCATATACGCCAGTGCCAGGCGGTGTGGGCCCTATGACGATCAATACTCTAATATTGCAAACTCTTCAGTCCGCACAAAAAACTAAGACTTAGAGTTCTCTTCAGTCTGAACAACTTCTTCTGATATTTCTTCAACCTCAGCAGATTCAATAACATCTTCAGAGACATCTTGTGCCTCATTTACGTGGCCATCAACAACTTCATGTGAATCTTCCTCAGACTCTTTAGACTTTTTAAAAGGGAAAGGCTTGTCATCTGTTTCAAACAGAAGAAATTTCAAGGTATCACTTACAAACAAAAATAAGTGATTGTTAAAATCAGATAAAGACTCATTAACCTTGGAGGTGAATAAGTAAAATAAGAACTGAATAAAGGCAAGACCAATAGATACAGAAATAACAAAATTTAATACAAATGCATATAGAAACATAAAGACAAAACGAGTCCATTTTCCTAATTTAAAAACTTCTTCTTTAACTTCTTCTCTATTAATTTCCATAATTTAATTTCCTCTATGTTTAAATTCTACATCAACTTCGTTCGGATTATTAACAAGATCATCAATCAATGTCTTAGTTTTAGCTGATTCATAAATAATATTATACAAAGAATCGACAAGTGGCATTTTAATACCAAGGTTCGATGATTCATTTTTAATAACTTCAAGTGTTCTGATGCCCTCTGCTACTTGACCTACTTTTTCTTTCGCACTTTCTAGATTTAAACCATTTCCTAGATGATACCCAAGTTGGTAATTTCTTGAAAGGTTAGAAGTGCATGTTGCAACCAAGTCGCCCATACCTGCAAGACCTAGAAAGGTAATTGGGTTTGCTCCCTTCGCTACTGCAAACCTACTCATTTCTGCCATACTTCTGGTTAAAATTAACCCTAATGCATTTTCACCAACTCCCATGGAGTCTGCCATACCACATATAATGGCATAGATATTTTTCAATGCTCCTGCTAACTCAACACCCTGAACATCATCACTTGAATAAATCTTAAATGTTCCTGAGGAAAGAATTTCTTTAACATCATTTATTAAATCTTTACTGCTACTGGCTATAACAGTTCCAGATACTTTATTCTCGGCTATCTCTCTTGCTAAGTTAGGACCACTTAAAACACCGATCTGGTTATCATTGCTATTTATGTTTGTTGAAATAATATCTGACATAGATCTAAATGGATCTAATTTAATACCTTTAGTACATGAAATTATATGAGCCCCTTTATTAATTTTAGGTGCTATTCTTTGAATAATATTCTCAAATATTAGACTTGGGGTCGCAACTAAAATAATTGATGAGCCTTTGATGACCTCATCTAAATCTTCAGATGCATGGATATTTGAAGATAACTGTAATTCTGGGTGATAAACAGAGTTTGCGCCTTCGGAGTTGATTCTTAATGCCTGTTCTGAATCTCTGACCCAAAGATATACATCACTTCCATTAGAAGCTGCAATATTGGCAAGAACTGTACCAAAACTTCCTCCACCCAAAACTGCAACTTTGTTAGTAATCATAATTATGATAAATATTTATCAAGCTGTCTTAGATATTTTGACGGGTCTTGCGGAGATCCACCTTCCGCAATAACAGCATAGTCATATAGGAAATCTACGAAAGAGTTAAATTGCTTACCCTTAAGATCTTTAAGCTTTTTTAATAGCTTATGTTTTGAGTTAATTTCAAAAATTGGATTAGACGCTTCCATGCTTTGCCCTGAAGCCTCTAAAATTCTTCTTAATTGAGCCCCTGGTTCATTTTTAGGGACAACTAGACATGAAGCAGAATCTGTTAATCTAGAGCTCACTATAACCTCAGAAACCTTGCCATCCAGGTGTTTTTTTATTTTAGAAACTAGATCTTGATCTGACTCTGAAACTTTTTTTTGTTCCGCTTCAGTTATCTCTTCTTTTGCTGCATTGACCAACTCCTTACCTTTATATTCAATAAGACCAGTCATTAGCCATTCATCAATTCTGTCAGTTAGTAATAAAACTTCTTTTCCTTTAGATTTTAAGCCCTCTATGTGAGGGGAATTAGCTGCTGCTTGATATGTATCAGCTACACAATAATATATTTTATTATCATCCTCTGTCATTCTCGCGATATAGTCGTCTAGTGTGTTTTCTGGAGAATCCTTTTCAGAATAAGTTGATGAAAATAATAAAAGGCTTGCAATTAATTCTTTATTTTCAAAATCCTCAGCAGTTCCCTCTTTGAGAACCAAGCCATACTCTTTCCAGAAATTTTTATATTTATCAAAAGAGTCTTTCTTTAGTGTTACCAACGAGTCTAGTATCTTTTTTGTAACGCCTTTTTTAATCGTATCAACTAAGTGATGCTCTTGGAGAATTTCTCTCGAAACATTTAATGGAAGGTCGCTGGTATCGATGATACCTCTAACAAATCTTAAATATAAAGGAAGGAAATGTGATGCATCATCCATTATAAATACTCTTTGAATATAAAGTTTTACACCTCTAGGTGACTCTCTATTCCACAAGTCGAAAGGCGGTTTAGATGGAACATATAATAAATTAGTATATTCATTCTTACCTTCAACTTTGTTATGCACCCAAAACAAAGGATCTTCTTGATCAAATGTAGTGAACTTGTAAAAGTCATTATATTCATCATCTTTTATTGATCTTTTTGGTTTTAACCATAAAGCCTCTGAATCGTTTATTCTATTTACCTCACCTGATTCGGAAATTAGATTTAAAGGGAAATTTATATATTGGGAATATTTTTCTAGCAAAAATTTAACTCTACCCTCTTCAGCAAACTCATGATTGTCTTCGTTTAAATAGATAATAATATCTGTGCCATTAGATTCTTTAGTTGATTGCTCAAGTTTATATTTTTCTTCACCAGAGCTTTCCCATAATATAGCCTCATTAGATAATTCATATGCAGATTTTGATAGGACTTGTACTCTATCAGCCACCATAAACACAGAGTAGAAACCCACACCAAATTGACCGATAAGATTTGAATCTTTTTGTTTATCGCCTGTAATATTGTCAAGAAACGATGATGTACCAGATCTAGCAATTGTTCCAATATTTTGGACAATTTCTTCTTCTGACATCCCAATTCCATTATCAGAAATAACAATTTTATTTTCATCTTTAAAAATTTTTACATCGATCTTTAAATCATTGTTCATTTTTGAAATTGATTTGTCCTCTACCGATTTGAATCTTAATTTATCAATCGCATCTGATGCATTAGATACAAGCTCTCTTAAGAAGATTTCTTTATTTGAATATAAAGAATGAATCATCAGCTTTAACAGCTGCTTAGTTTCTGTCTGAAATGTCTTTGTTTTTGCTCTAGCCATAGTTAACCCCTTTAATTAGCTATTAATTGGTGTTGAAATTATAAAATTCAAGTGTTGGGTAAAATTATAAAAAAGAAACTCTAACAACTTGAGTAATAGATATTAGTAAGATTATTAAAGTATTAAGCACACTCAAGTTATGAAGCCCTTTAAATAACTTGTCCCAGCCCCTGTCTCTAGATGCATTTGTTACTGGAATAATAATATAACCAAGAAAAGAAAAAGAAACAGCCGTTAAGGCTAAGTAGATATCAATAGTGTTAAAAAAAAGATATGAGATTAATAGCGCTAGGAGAGTTAGAAGCGTTAGCAATAAATAATATCTAGGAAAAATTTTTCTAAGAAATAAAGATGCGTTTTGATTATCGAGAACTTTAAATACTACAGGTGCTGTAAGTATTACTTGAGCAAATATAATACCTAAAACCAAAGAGTAAATAAGGATTAAAAGGCTTAAAGTAATAATATTCATAATAAAGTGGCGGTCTGACGGGGAATCGAACCCCGAACACCGCCGTGACAGGGCGGAATTATAACCGTTTAACTACCAGACCACTAAACCGTTGAGATGAATAATATCTATTTTAGATAAAAGTGCAACCCAAAAATGGTGGGTGATGACAGGTTCGAACTGCCGACCCT
>Ga0102885_1000356_pt1 | contig 9712 bp, 8 predicted proteins | sample Colrivmeta1550B3_FD_84498 | JGI IMG/M metagenome (GOLD analysis project Ga0102885, IMG submission 84498) | Estuarine microbial communities from the Columbia River estuary - metaG 1550B-3 | ecosystem: Environmental > Aquatic > Marine > Intertidal zone > Estuary | place: USA: Columbia River Estuary...
CGGTTACGGCGGCCAATGCCTCGACATTGAACGACGGTGCAGCGGCCCTCGTCCTCATGTCTGCCGAAAAAGCAGCGGAATTGGGACTGACACCCTTGGCCCGCATTGCCGGTACCGCAGATGCCGCCCACGAGCCTGAGTGGTTCACGACCGCCCCGGCCAAGGCCGTGCCCAAGGCCCTCGCCAAGGCAGGCTTGGAAGTTCGGGACATTGCTTATTGGGAATTGAACGAAGCCTTCTCCGTCGTCGGGTTAGTAAACATGGACCTCTTGGGCATTGATCCGGCTACCTGCAACGTGAATGGCGGCGCAGTTTCTCTAGGTCATCCCCTAGGATGCAGCGGTGCACGAATTATTGTTACTTTGCTGCACGTTCTCCAGCAAAACCAAGCGCAATACGGCGGTGCCGGCATCTGCAACGGTGGAGGTGGGGCATCGGCCATGATTCTTGAACGATTGCATTGAGCACCCACGGCTTTTCCCTCTACAGCTTGGCACCCATGCGTGCCGAACCCAGCCACCGCGCAGAAATGGTGAACCAGGCGCTGTTTGGAGAAGCCTTTGAAATCGTGGATCGCAAGAATGAATGGACCCATATCCGCTTGGGCCACGACGGCTATATGGGTTGGGTATTGGACCGTCAAATTCAAGGCATCACCCACGAATCCTATCGACGTCTCGTGGATGAACCTCAAGCCTTGGTGAGCGATGCGGTGGATTTAATTGAGCATGATTCCCCAAGTCTCACCCGCACCGTGGTGGCCGGTTCCCCCTTGCCCTTTTACCAGCCCGCGGAACAAATACTGCAAGTCGGGTCAGAGGTCTTCTTGTTCCAGGGGCGGACGGTCCAGCGGTTGCGCACCAGGGAAGAATTGTTGCTCAATGCCTACCTCTACTCCAATGCGCCCTACCTCTGGGGTGGCCGAAGTGCTTTTGGTATTGACTGCAGTGGTTTGACGCAGATGGCCTACCGGCTGACCGGTTTCTCGCTCCTCCGTGATGCGAGCCAACAAGCCACGCAAGGCCGCACCCTTGATTTCTTAGACGAAGCCCAAGCCGGAGATTTGGTGTTCTTTGACAATGAAGCAGGCCAAATCGTGCACGTCGGCATCTATGTGCGCGAAAACCGCATTTTACATGCCAGCGGTTCAGTCCGAATGGATGGACTCGATAGCACCGGCATCTACAATGCGGAGCTCGGTAAGCACACCCACAAATTGCGCCTGATTAAGACGCATTTCTAATTATTTCTTGGGCTTTGACGCGGACGACTTGTAGTTGAGCAAGACCGTCGATACGCTGTCGCGGACAAACTCAGCGCGCTCCATTCGGCGCTTCGCGCGCAGGGCCTCTATGCGCCACACATCCCGCGAAACACTGACTTCTTTGTGACGCAGCTGCAAGCTATCGAGCTCGCGTGAAACGACCTGCAGGGTGGCCTCCGCGTTATCGAGTTGATTGGAAATCTCTTCATAGCTCTTCTGCAGCTCCTCGAGCTGTCCTTGGGTATTTCCCATGGTGCCTTGCGCCGTCAGCAAGCGTTGTTCAAAGGCCAAACTGTCCGATTGCAGGCGCACAACTTGGGTTTGGGCAAAGAGCAAATCTTTTTTCGGCACCAAACAGGCCGAAACCAAGAAAAAAACCGACAAAAGGGCCACGTAGCGCATGAGTCAAAGATAGGGGCATTCGTACCTTGTGGCCATGCCCCTTTTGGATGTTCGAAGCCCCAGTGAGTTCGCCCATGGCCATGCGCCAGGCGCTTTGTCCATGCCCCTCTTCAGCGACGACGAGCGGGCCCAAGTGGGCATTTGCTACAAGGAAAAGGGCCAAGGCGAAGCGATTCGGCTGGGACTCTCCCTAGTGGGGCCCAAGATGGCCGATCTCGTGGCCCAGGCAGATCTCTACGCCGCAGAGGGTCCTCTGGAAGTCTACTGTTGGCGCGGCGGCATGCGTTCTCAATCGGTCGCGTGGCTTTTGCAGACCGCGGGCCATTCCGTAAAGCGCTGGGAGGGCGGCTATAAAGCCTACCGCGGCCGGGTATTGGAGACCTGGTGCGGCGACCACCCCTGGGTCGTGCTCAGCGGACTTACCGGCAGTGGCAAGACGGAAATCCTCCGGCATATGGCCTCGCAGGCCCAGGTGCTGGATCTGGAAGGTTTGGCCCACCATAAAGGGTCCGCTTTTGGCCACGTTGGGGAGGACGATCAGCCCACCAATGAGCAATTTGAAAACGACGGCGCCCAGTGCATTCAAGGACTCGACCCCCACCAAGCTTGGTGGATCGAGGATGAAAGCCGATCCATAGGACGCATCTGGCTTCAACACGGGTTCTTTGACCGAAAAAAGGAGGCACCGCTTATCATCGCCCAGCGCTCTCGCGAGAACCGATTGGACCACTTGGTGGCACTCTATGGACAAGCCAGCCGCGAAGACCTGGCGGCCGTTTTCCCCAAGATTGCCAAACGCCTAGGCCTCCAAAATGCCCAGTGGGCCATGGACGCTGTGTATGCAGGTGACTTGCGCAGCGCGGCGGACCTTGCGCTCCAATACTACGACCGAACCTATTCCGAAAGCATGGCCAAACGCCAGGACTACATCCTCGCCCAGGTCGATGCCACGGACTGTACTTTTGCGGAAGCCGCGGAGAAGATCCTTCGCGAGACCCAAACGACCCTACAAACATGGATTCAGCGACGCGCCCAGCCCTAACTAGCTTCAACCCAGGTTCGGGCTGTGGATGCAAGATTGCCCCCAACGCATTGCGGGAAGTCATCGGGGCGTCTGGGTTCAATCCGAATCAATCCTGGCCCACTCTGCTCTTTGGGCATGAAGCCAACGAAGATGCCGCGGTGATGGACCTCGGAAATGGAGACGTGTTGGTGCATACCACGGACTTCTTTACACCCATTGTGGACGATGCGTTTGAATTCGGGCAGATTGCCGCGGCGAATGCGATTAGTGACGTCTATGCCATGGGTGCCACCCCCGACATGGCCCTGGCCATCCTCTGCTGGCCCTTGGACAAACTTCCCGCTGCTATGGCGGGCCAGGTCCTCGCCGGCGCACGGGACACCTGCACCAAGGCAGGGATACCCCTTGCAGGCGGACACAGCATCGATGTACCGCAGCCCATTTTTGGTTTAGCGGTTACCGGCCGATGCCGTCGCGATGCCTTAAAGACCAACGGCGGCGCTCAGCCCGGCGACCTGCTCTACCTCACCAAACCCTTGGGCATTGGCATCGTAGCTACGGCCATGAAAAAAGGGCTCGCCACCGAAGCCGACCATGCTTGGGGTCTGAAGACCATGTGCGCCCTTAATGCCGTCGGCGCCAAACTTCCCGAGGGCGTCCACGCCATGACAGACGTGACCGGTTTTGGCCTAGCAGGGCATTTGCACGAGATTCTTTCGGCCTCTGGCACGAGTGCGGAGCTGGATTATGCATCGATCCCGACCTATGACAAAGTGCGCATGGCGGACCTCTATGCGTCGGGCTGCATGCCTCAAGGCACGACTAAAAACTACGTGACGTACTACAGCGATTGCGGCGCGGTAAGCGGGGAACAGCTGTTTGTGCTTTTTGACCCGCAAACGAGCGGAGGCCTATTATTGGCCGTAGCCCCCGAAGCGCAGGAAGGCGTTGAAACCCTACTGCGTCAGGAAGGCGTGCATGCCTCGCCAATTGGACATGTTACGGAAGCTCAGGAGAAAAAAATCGTGTTCGCCTAAAAAAAGCGGTGCCCCTGAAGGCGTTATTTCACCGCGCGTACGCTCTCGCCCGATTCAAACCGGACTATATAGCTCCCCGGCATCCAGTGCATGGAGTCGACCAACGCATACCCACGACCAAAGGCCACCGCGCGGCCTTCGTATATGATTCGGCCCGTTGCGTCGTACACCCAGAGATCGGTCCTAGCATCTAGATTGCCTCCCAATCGCAAGCGTCCTTCGCTGTCGAACTGGGCCCAACGGCGCTCCAGAACTTCCGTGGGCAAACCCACACCCGAAGCATCCAACCACACTTCATAGAGTTTGGCATTGCTCGTGCTCAAGTTGTTACCATTGCTGAAAAAGATGTTTGGTGCTGTGCTCCGAATTCCACCAAGCATGTAACCAATCAAAACCGAGCTGTTGGGAGCCGATGGCAGGGCCGATTCATGCAATATGCCTTGTTGGAAGCCAGCATGGGCGGGCAAGAATTCAGCCCCCGCACCTAAGTAATCGGGAAGATCGCCAAGGTAGTATTCGGACGTGCCATTCACCGTTTCCACCATCGCGGAAACGTGCTTTGTAAACGGAACGTTTGGATCTTGAATGAGCGTTCCATCGCTCTGAACGAGGTATTCTCCAATACCGCCGAGGAAGACGGTCACCATTTCGGCGTTAGCGGAATCATACAGGCCAAAGTGCGCGCTGTGGTACTGATTAAGCAGCTGAGAAGCCCCCGTACGCAGGGCCAAGCCATTGTCATCCACATCCACCATGTCATGCCAAGGCAAGTTGGCCGTTGGTTGAAATACCCCCGTAAAAGCCGTCAGGGTATGGTCCCCCGTTGCAGGGTTGATGCGGTGCGCCATATTGTAGTCTCGGCGGTGCATCAAGGCTGGGCTGGATACCGCAATGTAGTTGCTCACGGCGATGGAATCCCCGACCAAGCCCAGCTCAAAGTGGCTGTACCCGTCATGGTACGTTTGGCTAAAGCCAGGGCCATGGTTGGGACCCATGGGATTGTAGAGTCCGTGAAAATAGTGCCCACCCGCCAGGTAAACCGTGCCGTCCAGTTCGCGTGCTACGCCGCCCGTCCAGGCGAAGCGTGCATCAACTTGGGTCGAGATGGCTTCCCGCGCCGCCACACCGTTGCCCGACTGAATGGCGTCAATAAGCTCTGCCACATGGACGGCCGTAATTCGGCCGTAGGTGGTATGGTTGGACATTGTCGTGGAATAGCCATAGCCCCCCATGAGGTACAGGATGCTATCCAGCTGAACGGCCTGCATATTCGTGCTTAAGAACTGTTCTCGAACTTCTACCTGCAGGGAATCTACGGGCATGGACCAATATTGCAGCGTACTGGGATTCACCACATGAATGGAATGGTTCGCCTCCGAGGCTAAAAAGGCCGAAAACGGGTGGCGTTGGTGCAAACCATCCACGCGTCCACCCGCCACGAGCCATTCGCCATTGGCTTCTCCGATAGAAAAGCTCTGAGCACCGTCCCAACCGCTGATGGTTTTTTCTTCTACACGCACATTCCATCCACTTACTTGCGCCTCCATGGCCAAGGAGGGCAGCAGGGCAATCCATAGGAAGCTAAACTGTTTCATGGGAGCAAGATGTCGACAATCAGCCGAAATAAGGGTGATATTTGTCACCTCAAACCATTCCTCATGGCCACCGCCCAAAGCACCTACCTCGGCAGCCTCCGCTGCGAAAACCTTCACCTCCAAAGTGGCACTCGGATTCATACTGACGCCCCCACTGACAACCAAGGCATGGGCTCGGCCTTTTCGCCGACCGACTTATGTGCCCTGAGCCTCACGACCTGCATCATGACCACCTTGGGCATTTACGCCCAGGGAAAAGGAGTTGAAATAGTGCATGCGACCGGAGAAACTACCAAGCATATGGCCTCAGACCCTCGGCGGATAGCGCGCATTGAGGTGGCTATAACTCTCCGCCTCAACGTCGCCGTCGACGCTCCGATGGAAGCCTTGTTGCGACGTGTCGCCCATACCTGTCCAGTGGCCCGCTCCTTGCACCCAGATGTCGAGCAAGACGTGACGATGACCTTCCTATCCTAGTGCACAGCGATGCCCTCTGGGAGTCGTGGGCAGATCTGCTCGCGGACCAGGGATATGTGGTCATTGATCAATTCCTCCCCGCCCCTATCCTGGCCGACCTCCTGGCCTTTTTTAAAGCGAAGCAGGATGAACTGACCCCTGCCCGGGTCGGCGCTTTGGGGGAACGCCAACAGCTATCCGATGTCCGTTCGGATCTGACCTTCTGGCTGGATAAGCCCCGCGATACCGCTTTGGCCTCCGTTTTTAGCTGGATTGAGGAGAGTCTCCAACGATGGAATCGCTTACTTTTCCTCAGCTTGAGTGGCTATGAATTCCATTTGGCCTACTACCCGACGGGGGGGCATTACGCCAAACATTTAGACCAATTCCGAAGCCGAAACAACCGGATGATTTCATGTGTGCTCTACTTAAACCCACACTGGAAAGAAGGCGATGGAGGCGAATTGCAACTCTATGATGCCACCGGGGAAGTGGAAACCCTTCGCATTGCGCCCTACATGAACCGCATGGTCTTTTTCCGCAGTGACGTGGTGTGGCACGCGGTCCGGCCAGCGAAGGCTCCGCGCAAAAGTCTAACGGGATGGCTTCTCTATCAGCCCAGTGATGTGGGAGCCGTTTTGGGAGCTTAAGGGACGCGTTGCCCGCTAGAATCGCCCGAACGGGTGTGATCAGGTGCCACCTCTCGGCTTGAAACGGCCTGAAAGCGTCCGATTTGCGCCCACCGCTCGAGGGTATGCCCCCGCGCCTTGAGGCGTTTCATTTGCTTGGGACGCAAGGCGCCCTCTTCAAAGTATAGCACATCCGGAAGCCCTTGAGCATGAAGCTTCTTATGGTCCACCGATTCCTGCAAACTTTCGCCATAACGGACGTGATGCAGGATCACTTGGAAGACATTGGTGATAATCGTACTCCCGCCAGGCGTCCCCAACACGGTTTTCGATCCATCAGGCCCGATGAGGATGGTCGGGGTCATGCTGCTCAGCATACGCTTCCCTGGAGCCACTGCATTCACTTCAAAACCAATGAGTCCAAATTGGTTTGGTACGCCCGGCTGGGTCGCGAAATCATCCATTTCATTGTTCATGAAATAGCCATCCACCCATTCTCCGCTGCCAAACAAACCGTTGAGCGTGGTCGTTACCGCGACGGCATGCCCCATGGAATCGAGTATGCTGAAATGCGTCGTCTCATGCGACTCCAAGTTTTCATAGGTCGCTTCCCAGTTCAGGGGTTCATGTAGGCCCTTGGAGAGGTGTCCAAAACGGCTGGCAACATAGGCCGAATCCACCAAGAGCTCCGTCGGAACCGTCATGTAGGCCGGATCGCCAAGGTACCTCGAGCGGTCGTGGTAAGCGACTTGAGCCACCTCCACAAAACCATGCATACTGGCGACATTCCACGTTGAACCAAAGCCACTATTCGCTTGCTCGGATGCCTGGAGCATTTGCAATAAGGCCACCCCACCACTCGAAGGAGGCGGCATGGTAAAGACCTCATGCCCACGGTAGGTGTGCTGCAGAGGGCTACGCCATGTGGCGTGGTAGGTTCCCAAATCTTCAGGTGAAAACCAACCTTGAGACCACTCAAGTAAGCGGGCTGCATGCAGCCCTTGATAGAAGGCATCTGGGCCAAACATGGCAATATCCCGCAAGGTTTCGGCCAAGGCTTTTTGCAACAGCCGCTCCCCTGCCACCCAGGGTTCCGGGTGAAAAAAGGGACTTTCGGGATGGGGTGCGAAGTCCGGCCCAAATCGATTCAAGAGTTCTGCTAAAAAGGGCGTGATCGCAAATCCCGTATCCGCCAAAAAGATCGCGGGTTGAAGGAGTTCGGGCCAACTCAGCGATGTGGAACCGAAGCGGGCGTAAAGCTGCCACATCCCATCCACGGATCCCGGCACACCCGATGCGGCGACACCACGCAATGAGGATCGAGTTGCATACGAAGGCAAGTAGGTGTCGCGGGATGCCGCGGCAGGAGCTGTTTCCCGGAAATCTAGACTGACGGCCTCCCCGCCCGCCGTGTGCACCATGGCAAATCCCCCACCCCCGAGGTTCCCCGCACGAGGCAAAACAACGGCCAAGGCAAAATGGGTGGCTACCGCCGCATCGAAGGCATTGCCGCCTTGGGCTAAGGTGGACATAGCCACATCCGTTGCAATGGGGTGCGCCGTGGCCACCCCCGCTCCCGACTGGGCAACCATGCTTAGGCTTCCCAACCCAGCCATCCAAAGTAAAACGTGCTTCATGGTAGGGCAAGGATAGGAAGAATTTCTTCCCGCGGGGCATAGCCCTCGATCTCTGGATAGATTACGCGAAGGACAAAGGCACCTTGCGTACCCAACGGAGGCTCCCAGCAACTATCTCCAGGCCCTTCATATTCGAGCCCACCCCAGCGATTGTAGACGGCAAAACGCAAGGCGCCGCCGTACGAGGAAGACAGGCAGTAGCGATCGTTTTTTCCGTCCCCGTTGGGTGTAAAAGCCGTCGGAAACCAGCGCTGATCCCGTCCTGTGCAGAAATAGGGCAATTGGGCCTCCACGGTATCCACTTGGCCACAAAGATCTTCCACCACCGCATAGATGGAATACACTCCATCAAAGGGGTAGGTCACCGATACGGAATCCAGGGCCTGTGGCACCTCATGAATCAGAAAAGTCTGAACCAAGGAAACATCTTGCAGCCACACCCACGCTTGGGGGCAGTCCACTTCCTGGAGAATCAACGGGGGCGGATTCAACTTGAGCTCCACCAGCTCGTAGGTCAGGCATCCGTTGGCATCAAACTTCTCCAAAATGTACTCACCCGGGCGATCCCAGGCCATGGAAAACCCGCCCGTGGGCGATGAAACCGCCACGCCTCGAGTGCTATCGGGACCGCGCCAGGCCATACTATCCACCCCCGTGAATTCTCCGATTTCGGCCACATAACTCGAATCACAGACCAAAATAGTTCGGGGCAAAACCCGTGGCAAGGGATCCGCCGATACGACCCATACAGTATCCGTGTAGGCACAGGAATCGGAGGTGGCATACAGCACCAAGGGACCATATCCCCCATACGCGACGGTCTGCGTCGTGGCCCCGGTGGACCAGAGGTATTGATCCATCCCAAAGGGTGCCGTGATGGAGGCGGGCTCGTTCGGACAGCCCTGAACCGTATCCGGCAAGAGGTCCGCCCCTTCGGGATAGTACGGAAAGCGCATTAAGACCGAATCCATGGAGCCGCTGGCGTCGCGCGCCACAAGCCGGACCCAGATCTCCCCGGCAAAGCCCAATGCAGGCTGCACGGTGAGAAGGGTATCCCAGGGGTTGATGTCGCTTACTGTGGCCAGCCCACTCACCACTTTCGTTCGAACCACCTCCACCGGTCGGTTGCAGCTTTGGATACTAAAAAAGCCTGGCAAAGGCGTGCTACAGCGAACGGGAAAATTGAGAATGCTCGATCCCAAGTTCAAATAGGGGTCCAAGAGGTCCAAGTCCGAATCAAAGCCCGAATAAAACCCTGATAAGCCTGTTCCGGCCTCTTCCCCGGCAATGACTTCGACATGGAATTGTTTTTGGCAGGTCAAGGACCATGTGCCCGTTACCTGGTTGTCCGGAATGTATATGGACTTCCACAGCCCATTGGCGCTTGTTTTTGTACTCGCGGTCAGTGGGGCACCGTTGTACTTCAGGCTCGGCACACCGGATGTAGGGACAATGACCAGCAAGTGCGTATTGAGTCCACTCATGCGGGTGGCGTACACGGCCCGACTGCCTGTGCACCCAATAGGTGGCACGAGCGACATACCCAATTCAGGCTGAAACTGATTGGAGCCTGTCGTAATGTGAAAGCAATAGACGGGAGCACTGGCCTCGAGTTGAGCCAAATCCCCCACATTCGATTGGTTGCCCGCAAAGGTGATTGTAGCGGGC
>Ga0102885_1000371_pt1 | contig 9472 bp, 5 predicted proteins | sample Colrivmeta1550B3_FD_84498 | JGI IMG/M metagenome (GOLD analysis project Ga0102885, IMG submission 84498) | Estuarine microbial communities from the Columbia River estuary - metaG 1550B-3 | ecosystem: Environmental > Aquatic > Marine > Intertidal zone > Estuary | place: USA: Columbia River Estuary...
AGCTCGAGGATAAGTTGATCGAAATTCCCGACAAGGTTGAGCCCAAGCTGCCCGTGCCTGGTGCAAAGGAACCCAGCGCGCCCGAAGTCGCACCCGACACTCCCGCTGCAGGCCTCAACGGTCGCATCACGGACACCTTTTACCCCAAGGGCGGGGGCCAGGCGGTCTACACCTTCACCGCCAACGCCAAGACCGACGTGAACGGCGCCATCGACCTAACCGACGTGCACCTAGAGTACTTCGACAAGGGCGTGCTCACCGCATCCAAGGGCCGCGCAAGTCTGGTCAAGCGGGCTGGATCCTTGGCGCCGACAATCCAGGGGGATTCGGTCTCCCTAGAAGGCGTTGAGATGAAGCTAGAGTCCGGCCACCCCCTTGCGCCGATGACGGTTGCCGGTGCAAGACTCCAGGGCAACCTGCCGCAGCAGACGTTTCTTGTAGAGGGCAACAAGGCGGAAGGAGAGGAGCCCGCGCGCCCATCGGTGTCTTCGCCGCGCTTTCACTTCGAGGCCGCGAAGCTTGACCTGGACGGACTCGCACAGCGCCTTGTGGTCACCGAAGATGCGGTCGGTATTGTCTACGACGACCAGGGTGGCGAGCTCTATCGCTTGACCGGTGAATCGATCCGGGTGGCGAACACTGCGCCAGAACCCCTTGAGCTGGGTCCAAAGACGACCCCCTCGCCCTTCGAAATCTTCATCGACGGCAACGCCAAGCTCACCATGGCTGGCGAGCTCACGGCGACCCTGTCCAGTAAAACGCTAACCCTGATCGGCGAACACCTTCCGACGGACGAGCTCTCCATTTCCGAGGTACTCGTCGACGGGACGGGAGTGCTCGTCTACGGTGCCTCTACCTTTGAGGGGGCTTTCTTTGGCTTCGACTTTGACGAAGCGGCCGAGCGCGGATCGATCACCGTGGATGGCACGCCCAAAGTTCTCTTCGACCTGGCGAGCCTGGGTAAGTCAGACGACCCGTCCCCACCCCTGGAGCTCACCTGCGCGGGTCCACTGACGGTCAGCCTTGACGGCTACGGAACCTTCGAGACCAACTCGTTGACAACCCTGAGCTGGGCCGAGACCAACCTGGTCGCCCAGACGGGAATCCGCGGCAGTCTTAGCTTCGAGGCCACTAGGCTTTCGGTCGAGGCCACCGGTGGCGTGACCATGAACGGTAAGGATGAGTCCGGCCATGTGGAGTTTACCAGCGAAACCGTGCTGCTTGACTACGCTGAACAGGGCGACGGCCCGCGCGAAGTCGCCTTGACCAGCACGGGGGCCGCCACGTTTAAGGTGGTTGGTGTGGGCGCGAATGAGGGCGTGCACATGGAGGGCACAGCGGGAAGGTCCCTGCGACTCTCCCAGGTCGGCGAAGTATGGACGATTCCCGAGGCCCATGACATTGTCCTCTCGGCCACAGATAAGACCGGTGAGCTCAATGCGCGCGCTAAGGACCTGACGGACTTTGACCCCAAACAGAGACAGTTAGATGCTCGTGGCGGAGTTGTCTTTGACTTTGTTCGCGATGGCGAGACAGGCGGCGGCGCCGGCGAGGTCGTCGTGATGCAGGGCTTGGACTCCGTCGTGATCGAGGGCACCAAACAGGTCCCCGCCGTGTTCACCTCCGTGGGTGCCAACATCACGGCGCTACGCATTTCTAGGGAGGCTGCAGTTCTCGAAGCTGGTGGCGGAGTGAATGCGCGCTTGGACTCGGACACATCTTTGTTCTTGTTCGCCAGCGACACCCTGCGCGTGGACGGCCTTCCTGCCGTGGACGCCGAGCGAAAGGGCGACCTTACCGATGACGAGATCAACGCACTCGTCAAGGCCGGGTTGAGCTTTTTCGCGGAGGGAGCGGTGTTGGGCACCGTTAACCTGGGCAGCGATCAGTTGTCCCTTGATTGCGATTCCGTGAGCGCGATTCAGGGCGTGCTTGCAACGGGGCAAGCCGAGATCGTGGTGAACGCAGTTGAGGTCCGTTCGGCCACCTGGCAATCAGGCCAGCTTGATGACAGTAAGTCCTGGACCTTGACCGCGGGCAAGTTCGCGGCCACCGTGACCGAACGCCTCAATGACCAACTCGCCGCGATGACCCCCACTGAGCGCGCCGAACAACCAGACCTACTCAATGCGGATTTTCTATTGCTGGCCGATGGCCGCGTTGCGGTTGAAGAGCGCGTTGGCGGATTTGCTGGCGCCGGTGAGTCCCTGCGACTCGAGCGCGTCGACGGCTACTTCGTCCGGCTCGACGGCGGCCCCCTGCGGGCTCAGGTTAAGGGTCAAATTCCCGGGGAAGAAGGCGTCAGCTATATGGGTAACGTGCTGTGGCTGGAAGCGACCGAGACAACGCTCCGTGCCGTTGAGGTTGACGTCGACGTCATGGGTCTCTCCTTCATGGATTCAGATTTGGACAAACCCCTGCGTCTGAGCTGTGATCTGCTGGAGGGTGTCCCCGGCACGCTTCAGCTTGATGGACAGGTGCGCCTGGTTGGCGACACCGTAAACGCTCCAGACATTGTGATGACCTCCGAGCACGCGACATTCACTGACGCGCTGCTTGGGACGGCCAAGAGCGAAGAGGCCGATCTGCCCTTTGAGGTCTCCTTTCTTGCTCACGGTGATGTGCGCCTCCGCCAGGGGTTGGAATTTGAGCTCTTTGGCGTCGACTTGATTGTCGAAAACGGTGGTAGCCGAGTTCGAATCGCAGGTCGCCCCTCATCAATTTCTTATGCCGGCTTGCAGGCGACAAGCTCGTGGATTGAGTTTGATCCGGTCCTGATGGCTTTCGAGTGCGGCCGCGGGCGACTATCCATAGACCCCGCGCTGCTTGCGCTACTTAAGCAGCAGGACAGTGATAAGAAAGGTGAAACTGCCCCGGAGTCCAAACCGTGAGCATGCTTGCCCTTGGCCTGTGCCTTGCACAAAATCCCGGTCTCGCCTTTGCCGACGATGAAGCGATAAACGCGCCCTACGTCTTGGACTATTCCGGGGTGCAATACCGTGTCGAGGGCGACTACAACCTCCAGATTTTGAGGGATCCCGTTCTATCCCGGGGTGACTTCGAGCTTCGTGCTGCCATGGCAATCTTCTGGGTCGACAAGGCCGACCTAGATTCGCGGCGCACCATTCCGGGCAAGAAGTCTGTGGTCACCACGCCGCAAGACCTGATTGACAACATGGTTGAAGACCCGGTTTCTCAGATCCTTCGCGAGGTGTACTTCGAGGGCCCCATTGAGTACCGCGTTGGCGGCAAGCGGGTCGGGGCGGCCGACGCTTTCTATCTCAACTTAGCGAACAACACGGCGTGGATCGCCGATGCCGAGCTCTTCATGGAGCGCACCCTGCGAGATCGGCCTGTCACCTGGCGAGCTCGTGCTGAATGGATGCGCCGCGAGGGCGACGGGACGCTGCACTCTAACGATGCAGTCATCAGCACGTGCACTTTTGAGGACCGGCACCTCTACATCGAAACCGAGCACCTTGAGCTGGTGCGCGCTTCAGAGGAGGACGAGTTTAGCTTTGACGTTTCCCTGAGCGGAAACTCCCTGCGCGCCTATCGCGTAGCCAAGCTGCCCTTACCCCCCATCTCCTGGAGCGCCGACGAGCAGGGCAACCCCGTTTTTCCCCGTATCAGCGCTGGTGACAGCGCAAGGTTCGGAACGTTCATTGACACATCTATAGACTTTGACGCCGGCGATGTGGGCGCCTGGTTTGACAGCCTGCTCGGTGGTGACGACAACGAAGGGGAGGCTGGCGATGGGGCTAACCCTAATGCCAAGGTTCGCTCGGACGGCCACGCACGGTTGTCTTGGCTCGGCTCTCGAGGGGTTCTGTTGGACCTAGGTCTCGACCTGGAAGCCAAAGACCGCTATCGCCTAGAGACCTACCTTGGTGGCTTGTCCGACAGCGATAAGGACCGCGGACTCTTGCGCGTGGAAGAGGACGATCGCAGCTCGGCTAGGCTTTGGTTGCGCTCTCGAGGCCGATTCTTTCTGGATGACACGTCTTGGCTTGACATCGCCCTCAGCTCAGAGAGCGATCCAGGTGTGCAGGCGGAGTTCTGGGAAGACGAGTTTCTGGAGTATGAGCAGCGCGACAACTATGTGAACTGGCGCAAGGCGGAGGGGCCTGTGTTCCAGTCCCTGCGCGTTAAGCTCCAAGTTGACTCCGCACGGACGCAGGTGGAAGAGCTGCCGAGCTACCGCGCCCTTTGGGATCGAACACCCGTGGCTGAGCTACCCTGGGGGGGGAAGCTGCTGTACAGCTCAAATACAACCCTAGGTATTCTTAACCGTAGAGAGGGAAGTAGCAAGTACCAGAGCCCCTTCGCGACGCCTGCACCCTTCTCCGACGGTTTCGGCGACCGCAGGGTCACCCGTCTAGATTCCAAACACCGCTTTGAGCATCCTATCGCCCTTGGACGGTCTACTGGAAACTGGAGCCTGACACCCTACTCGGAATTTCGCGGGACGGCGTGGGACAGGGACACCCTAGAGGACTCGGCGCCAACGCGCCTTGACGTCACTGCCGGCATGCGGCTGGCTAACACTTTTTGGCGGCGGGATAGCGACATCACGACCCAGGTCACCCCATTTGTGGACTTCTCCTCATCTTTGATTCACAAAGACGAAGGGGGAGCTCCGGCCGTCTTCGACGAAGTGGACCTCGCGACAGAAGACGACATTCTTAAGCTTGGCTTCAGCACACGGCTCTTTGGTTGGGCACCTGGCGAGCAGTTCGATATGGAGGTCGCCACCAACTATGCGGACAGCGACCTCGGGTCGGGTTGGGAAAGTGCGGACGTGTTCGCCGGATTGAAGGCCAAGTTCGGTGAGATACCCGTCGGCTTCTCCCATGACGGGCGCTACAGCCTAGAGGGCGACGGCTCCTTGCTGACTCGCTCCAGCTTCGGCTTCGTTCCCATGGAAAATCTCGCCTTCGAGGTCTCCCACCACTACGCACTGGACGACCTGCTCGGCGTCTACTACGAGGCGGCCACCGTCGAGGCGCGCTACCGCTGGACGCCGAAGTGGGAGTTCGAGGCGCGCCAGACCCTGTCGATTCGAGACGACTCAGAGCTGGGGCACGAAGTCATTGTCCGCCGAGTTGGCCACGACCTGCTCGTCGAGTTAGGTGTGTCCAAGACCACGGGGGAGGGGGGCAGCACCTTTACCCTGAGACTGCGTCCCGAGTTGCTCTTCCGGCCTTCCAAGATCGGATACATCGAGCCGCGCTGATTCCGGCATAATGAGATCACCATGTTGGCCATCATCTCCAATCTAAGTCCGGGCGAAATTCTCGTCGTATTGATCGCCTCGGTCTTGATCTTCGGCAGGCGTCTGCCGGAAGTTGCAGCGAAGGGTGCGGTACAGTTGCAGAAGCTCCGTCGTGGAGTCAGCGACTTCAAACGCGAGAGCGGCTTTGACGAGGAGATTCGCAAGGCCAAGCGCATGGTGGACAACCCCATTCGCGAGGCCGCCAAAGAGCTCACCAAGGAGCCCACAAGCTGGCGCCCACCGTCCCCCAGGGTGGCCACCCACCCCGACGCTCTTCCTCGGGAGGTGTCCGAGGTCGAGGTAGCGACCACTAAACCAGAAACCGAGCCCGACACTTCGATCGAGGCTGCCCAAGGGACGAAGCCCACCGATTTAAACGGGTCAGGCTCTGACTCCGCAACTAGCTAAACTTCGTATCGAGCCAGAGCCGGTTCGAGAGCACCGTTCCGATCACTACCGCGATGGAGCTGCCGCAGGTTGCTGCAAGCTCTTCGTAGGCCTGGGGTGAGATCGACCCAGGGATCGCAATCGTCAGCAAGTCTTGGTTCTTGGTAAGGGGCACAATACACCAGCGCTTTAGGAACTCTGGAGAGAGTCCCTCGAGGGCCTCGTCCGAGGGGGAGTGCACGTCCACCGGCAAGAATGGCAGGTTAAACACTTCGCTCGCAATATTGGACAGCTCCCAGTCCGTAAGAAAGCCGCCCTTTACCAGGGCCTCGGTGAGGAGCCCATCTGTCTCTGCGCAATTCTGGAAGAGGCCTTCGAGTACATCGCCCAGAATCACACCTCGTTCAACGAGGCTGCGTGCGAGCTTAGACTCGCTGAAATTGATCCTAGGTTTAGCCACGGGATGGTCTCTTGCTTATACGTCGAGGTTCTTGACCTCGAGGGCATGGCGCTCGATGTACTCGCGCCGTGACTCTACCCCGCTACTCATCAGGATCGTGAAGATCTCATCCGCCCGGAACTCATCTTCAAGCTCGACCTTAAAAAGTCGGCGGGTTTTGGGGTCCATGGTCGACTCCCAGAGCTGGTCCGGGTTCATCTCGCCAAGACCCTTGTAGCGCTGGATGTCAATCTGGTCCTGGAGGCTGCGCTTCAGTGCCCGCGCTAGACCCATCAGGGACTTGATCGGTCCGCCGCCCTTAATCCCTTCCAGAAGCCAGTCTCCGCCACCCTTGATCGACAGCCCGTACCCCTCGACCTTCGTCATGAGTTCGATCACTTCGGCTACGTGGGCTACGGCGCAGACGCTGACGTCCGCGTTCTTCGGTGAGACGTCGCAGTCGGGTCCAGTGTAGACGGCCAGCTCTTGGCCCTCGGCAACGAGGCCCGTTTGCAGCTGAAGGAAGTTCTTCTGTTCAGTAGCGTCCGTGAAGAAGTTGTCGCCCCCATCTGTGCGCACCCAGTGAGTGGGGATCGTAGTTCCATCCCAGGACTCAAGCAACGTATCCGCTTGAACCTGTGTCCAGGCGGGAAGTAAGCGCGTAGAGAGAATCTCAAGGCGTGAGAGGTCATCAAAGAGCTGCTTTAGCTCCGTGTCTTTCCAGTCCTTCTTGCTGTTCTCATCGTGCAGCACGATTGCACCGATGCCAAGGTTTGCCAAGTAGGCGCTAAGCTCGGCCTCGTCTGAGAGATACTGCTCCGCCTTGCCCTTCCTAACCTTGTACAGAGGGGGCTGGGCAATAAAGAGCCGGCCAGCTTCGATCAAGGGCTTCATATGTCGGAAAAAGAACGTCAAGAGCAGCGTCCGAATGTGGGAACCATCCACATCGGCGTCGGTCATGATGATCGTCTTTCCGTAGCGCAGCTTCTCGAGGTCGAACTCCTCGGCGATGCCACAGCCCAGGGCAGAGATGATGATCTGGATTTCCGAGTGGTGCAGCATCTTGTCGAGACGCGCCTTCTCGACGTTAAGGATCTTACCCTTCAGGGGCAAGATAGCCTGGTACCGCCGGTCGCGGCCCTCCTTTGCGGAGCCACCAGCCGAGTCACCCTCAACCAGATAGATCTCGGACTTCTCCTTATCCTTGCTTTGACAGTCCGCCAACTTGCCGGGCATATTGCCGCTGGCGAGGACAGTCTTGCGGCGAACGAGCTCGCGCGCCTTGCGCGCCGCGTCGCGGGCCTCCATCGCTCGCAGTGCCCGGGTAACTAGAGACTTAGCCGGGGCGGGGTGCTCCTCCAAATAGGTCTGGAAACAGTCGCTGATGAAGGACTCCACGAGACCCTGCACTTCGCGGTTGCCCAGCTTGTCCTTGGTCTGTCCTTCAAACTGTGGGTCCGGAACGTAAACGGACAGCACCGCACAGATGCCTTCGCGGAAGTCATCACCCGAAGGTAGCTTAGCCCCATCCTTCGCGAGCTTCTCGCGCTTGATGTAGCTGTTGAATGTGCGTGTGAAACCCGAGCGTAGGCCGGCCAGGTGAGTACCACCACCGTGGGTGTTGATGTTGTTGACAAACGTGAAGATCTGCTCTGAGTACGAGTCCGTGTACTGAAACGAGAGCTCGGCGCGATAGGTCGCACCTGGGTTCTCGTCGCTGCTCAGCTCACGAACCCAGTGCACGGTCTCCGGAAGGACGCGCTCCTTGTTCTTGCAGAGTTGATCTACAAAGCCCAGCAGTCCGTTGGGATAGACAAACTTCTCCGACTTGCCAATACGCTCATCTTCAAGGTACAGAGCGACACCCTGAGAGCCCATCAAGTAGGCCGTCTCACGCAAACGCTTGGTGACGATCTCAAGATCGTGATCCACTGTGGTGAAGATCTCTGCGTCCGGCTTGTAGCAAATCAGTGTTCCAGTCTTGTCGGCGTCGCCAACGACCTCAAGGTCGCGGACCTTTACACCGCGCTCGAATCGCATGTTGTGCTCTTTGCCACCCTGATAGACCGTGACCTCAAGCCATTCGGACAGTGCGTTCACACATGAGACGCCGACACCGTGGAGACCACCCGAAACCTTGTATGCGCTGTTGTCGAACTTTCCACCTGCGTGGAGCTTAGTCAGCACCAACTCTACTGCGGGTACCCCCTCTTCGGCATGAACGGCCGTTGGGATACCGTGGCCATCGTCGAGAACGCTGATGGAACCATCAGAGTTAATCGTGACATTGCATCGACTTGCACGACCTGCCAGGGCCTCATCGATTGAGTTATCGACGACCTCCCAGATCAGATGGTGCAGACCTCGAATATCGGTGTCGCCGATGTACATGGCGGGGCGCACGCGAACGGCCTCAAGACCTTCGAGCACTGTGATGGAATCTGCGCCATAGTTGGCCTGCTCTTTCTTTTCTTCGTCTGACATGTTCTTGGGGGCTTAGCGTTTCAACTTGAACGAGATACGCTCGATGCGTGTGGTACCGAGCAGTTCGTTGGTCTGGCGTCTAAGTTGGGCACCTGTGAAGTTGGTGAGTTCTTGGTAGTGAGCGGCGGATTCCACGAGAACCGTGAGCTCGCCGCGCTCGAATCGAACAGGGACTGCGCGCTTGGCGAGAGCTGGTCCAATTGCTTGGTTCCAAGTAGTGAAGATTGCGTTGTTGGGATCCGAGCGCCGTAGATCGTTGTCCTTTAGAAAGCGATCGAGGGCATCGCTCATGGAGATCATCTTTCCGCGATCGGGATCCTTCTTAGGCATCAATAGTGATGGGCATCACGACGTAAATATATCCTTGCCCAAGCTGAAACTTACCAGGGCTAGTGCGGTCAGTGAACTCGAAGTTAACCGTGTCGGTCTCGCACTGCTTTAGGCCGTCGATGAGGAAGTCGGGGTTAAAAACAATATCGACTTCCCCACCTTGGTAGTTCGCTTCCATCTGGGCGGTGGCCTCTCCTCGACCCGCCGCCTTGGCGATAATCTCAAGGTGGTCTTCTGCAAAGGACAAGCGCACGGCGCGGGCGTCGACGCTCGTCACTGTCGACACGAGGCGCAACTTACTGATCAAGAGATTAGCGTCAATCTCGATCTTACACTCGCCTTCGGGGGGGACAACCTGGGAGTACTTTGGGAACTCACCGTCGATGAGACGCGCGAAGATTTCAGCTTGGTCCGTCTTTAGAGAAAACTGTGTCTCGTCAAAGGAGATGCGCACACGGGCCATAGGGTCCGTGAGAATTCGGGTAAAAGGTTGCAGGCCCTTGGTGGGAACAATCGAGCGCTCCGTCGTTCCATCGGGGCAGTCCAAGAGAGTCGAG
>Ga0102885_1000372_pt1 | contig 9449 bp, 10 predicted proteins | sample Colrivmeta1550B3_FD_84498 | JGI IMG/M metagenome (GOLD analysis project Ga0102885, IMG submission 84498) | Estuarine microbial communities from the Columbia River estuary - metaG 1550B-3 | ecosystem: Environmental > Aquatic > Marine > Intertidal zone > Estuary | place: USA: Columbia River Estuary...
CATCTGTGTCTTGGTCAAAGGCGATAAGCTTTCCCTTATCAGAAAGTCTACTTAATATTTCTTTTGCATGACCACCACCTCCGAAAGTAACATCCACATAAACTCCATCTGGTTTTATATCTAGCCCATCTACAGTTGGGTGAAGTAAAACTGGGTTATGATAATCCATTGGCCGCTGTCGTATCACCCATAACGTCTTCTGCCAAGTCGGCAAAGTCGTTAGCAGCGTCATTAATAGCCTTTTCGTACGCCCCTTTATCCCAAAGCTCTACAATGTTTATGGCTGAAGAAAGCACCACATCCTTTGTGATACCAGCAAACAAAGCCAAATCTTTAGGGACGTTTAATCTTCCCGCAGTGTCCATCTCAACGGTTTTTACACCCGCAGTAAAACGGCGAATAAAATCTACATTTTTACGGTTAAAACGATTGAGCTTACTCATTTTTTCCATCAAATCATTCCACTGATCCATAGGGTAAATTTCCAGACAAGGCTGGAAAACAGCACGCTTAATGACAAAGCCGTTAGACATCACAGGAATCAATTGCTTCTTCAAAGAAGCAGGCATCATTAGCCTTCCCTTTACATCTGCCTTGCACTCGTATGTTCCTATTAAATTGAGCATGTACTTGATTTAATCTGAAAAATAATTTCTTAGATTTCCTGAGATAAGAGTCAAATATAAAGAGTATTTCCCACTTTTTCCCACAATTTACCACATTGTTAATAAGTTTTAGACGAAAGAGAAGTAATTTAGGACCAACAACCTGAATATCAATACATTTAAAACAATCTAGTTGTGGGGTTTTAACAATTTTAACTTCAAAAATTACACTGATTTATACTTAATCAATGCTAGGCTATCATTGAATAAAAAAAGTGTATTTTTGTTTTTATAACCTAAAGATTTAATGGCGCATCAACTTAAAGAAGAAGGAGGGTTTAGATACCTAGAAATTGGCGAAGGAACCCCGATGATCATTTTGCATGGACTTATGGGAGGGCTGAGTAATTTTGATAATGTAGCCCAATTTTTTCCAGAGAAAGGATACAAAGTTATCATACCAGAATTGCCTTTATTCGAGCTTCCACTACTTAAAACCAATGTAAATTCTTTTGCAAAATATCTCAAAAAATTTATTGCTCATAAAAAACTTGATAAGGTTATTTTACTTGGAAATTCTCTTGGAGGACATATTGGCCTTCTGTACACCAAGCAATATCCACAAAATGTAAAAGCACTTGTAATAACAGGAAGTAGTGGCCTATACGAAAGCGCCATGGGAGAAAGCTACCCAAAGCGAGGGGATAGAAACTACATCAAAACAAAAACTGAAAATGTTTTTTATGACCCCGCTATTGCAACAAAAGAGTTAGTTGATGAAGTTTTTGAAACTGTAAACGACAGGGTGAAACTCATACGCACCTTAGCAATTGCAAAGAGCGCTATACGCCACAACATGGGTAAAGATCTTCCCAAGATGAACACACCTACATGTATCATTTGGGGTGAAAATGACTCTGTAACACCACCAGAGGTTGGTGAAGAATTTCATGAAAAACTGCCAGATAGTGATTTGTTTTGGATTAAAAAATGTGGCCATGCTGCTATGATGGAACATCCAGATACTTTTAATGAAATCTTGATAGCTTGGCTAGAAAAGCGTTCTTTATAGTACCCTTCAAACAACATCAAAAAATACCAAACAACACCTTTCATACACCGGTAATATATACACCATGAAAATTAAATCTGCCGAGTTTGTAATGAGCAATAGCGATGTGGCAAAATGCCCAAAAGAGCGCGTACCCGAGTATGCATTTATAGGACGCTCTAATGTTGGGAAATCATCCCTAATCAACATGCTGGTTGATAGAAAAAATCTTGCCAAAACCTCTGGTAGACCTGGAAAAACTCAACTAATAAATCACTTTATAATAAATAAAAATTGGTATCTAGTAGATTTACCTGGGTATGGGTATGCTCGAGTTTCAAAAAAAGCAAAAAAAACATTTCAGAAATTTATTACAGACTATTTTGAGCAGCGCAAACAACTAGTACTTGCCTTTGTTTTGATAGATTGTAGACATGAACCACAGCCTGTTGATATAGATTTTATGCACTATCTTGGAGAGGCTAATATTCCGTTTCAAATTATCTTCACCAAAGCAGACAAACTAAAACCAAACGCGCTAACTAGAAACGTTGACGCCTATGTCAAAAAAATGTTGGAAAGCTGGGAAGAAATGCCTGCATATTTTATTACCTCATCTAGCAAAAAAGAAGGTAAAGAGGCCGTTATAGACAATATTGATGTTATCAACCAAGAGGTAAAGGATTCTCTTTAAAACAACCCCTTAAACCCCTAGGGGCAAGGCGTCACAATCTTGACTGGACTAAATCAATGAAAGTTTCAACATCTTTGGCCTGGGCAATGTTAACATTGCTTAGAAATATTTCAAGCATATCCTGCTCTTGAGATAGAATTACAGGAAAATCATACTTTGGCAACCACTTAGATTTGTACTGTTTTAAAAATTGATCTCTGTGAAGAAAAACCATTTCAAAATTTGTAGATTTCCTGAAGGTTTTCCATTTTTTATTTTCAGAAAAAACACCAAAAGTTAGTCTACACAAATCACACTTGTAGGTATTTGGGCTAAAAAACTTATGTGCACTAGCCAACAAAGAACCTGCCTTACCAGAAGTTGCATTATAAACAAAAATAAGTTTCATAGAGAGGTTCCAATACTAGAACTATTTTTTTTTCAAATCTAATTTTTCAGCAAAATAATCACAGAAGTCTTTCATTGTTGCGGTCATTTTCTCATCATTTGTAGCACGATTAAAAGTGTCTGACATAGCACTTAATGTTTGATGAAAAAATATCTTCATTTCATCCAAAGGCATGTCCTTGGTCCATAAATCTATGCGCATAGATTCTTTGGCCTTAGCATCCCAAACAGAAAGCAGCATCGCTTTTGCCTGTTGATTTTCTACACCGCCATCTTTTGCGCTCCAGTGTAGTTTTTCTGGGACCTTATTCTCGTCTAGTGAAACATCAATGATGATTTTTGATTTGTTTGAAACTGCCATTATTTCTTTGGTTTATATTTAGATTTTTTAAAGAGAGCTTCTGCATCGAAGACTAATAATTGTTGTGGTGTGATGTCATTGTTTTTCATAAAAGCACGTACTATTTTCCAACCTAAATAACGCCCTGCCATTGGAGAGGATTCATTATCAAGTTCTAGGTAAAACTTAGAAAAAGGAGCGTTCGAAATAAATCTTGGAGTAAGACCAGGATCTGTGCTAAATAAAAGTTCTTTTTCAACAAAATAACGCCACATGTCTACCTGATTATCTTCAGCCCATTGCCATTGTTTATCTGTGTATCCAATTTTAGAGGCATCACTCGTATTGGGCAACCATAATTCTTGTAAATACAGTTGTTTTCCAAAATAAATCATTTGTTCCAAAAAAGTATTTTTTGTTGGAGGAGCAATATATTTTTGAGCATACGCCTTAGCAACATCAGAGGGTATTTGAGAAGCTTTTAAATTTTCAACAATGTATCTTTTAATGTCTGAGTAGTAGCGGTGATCTGCGCCAAGGTAGTTGTCTAGAGACAACAGTAGCAAGGTGTCAGAGGCAACAATAACTCTGCTTTGATAATCAACGTCGTTTATTAAAGTAACTGTTGTGGGCACCCTAAAGCGAGGAAAATAATATTTTATGTGCTGAAATAAGGGCCCTAATGTAGCCACTAGATTTGTTTGATCAGGAAATATTTTTAAGATTTCATCGGCCATTTCTTGATGCAATGGGCTTTGCATACGGGATATCCATATACTATCAGGAATTCTTTTTGAAAAAAACATAGGAAATTTTTCTTTTAAAGACCCAAGAGAATCAATGGATGTATTGGCAAACTGCTTATCAAACCGTATCACAGATGCCTCAATAGGAATTTTTGAAATATCCTTTTCTATATCACCTGAGTTGTCACAACCAAAGAGAGTGAAAGCCACTAAAAATAAAATAAATTTTTGCATATAATTATAGGTGCTAAGCTATGGAACGAAATTCCTTTTTATTAATTTTACAAACAAGGTATATAATTCGTAATTTAAAAATGTAAAAATACAATTTTAACAATGATTGTAGTACCTTAATGATCTCAGAAATTTTAAAACCTTTAAGAGGTCATGTAATAATTCGTCGCTTAAAAAACAATAATATGCAGGTAGAAAAAGTAACAGCTCATATAGTAGGATGGCTCAAGCAATATGCAGAAGAAGCAAAAATGGATGGATTTGTAATTGGTGTTAGCGGAGGTGTTGATAGCGCTGTAACCTCAACACTGTGTGCCATGACAGGGCTTAAAACACTGTGCGTAGAAATGCCTATCCATCAAGCTAAAGGCCAAGTAACAAGAGCTAAGGAGCATATTACTGAATTAAAAAAACAATTTACTGGAGTTACAAGCACACAAGTAGATCTCACAGAGTTGTTTGAAGACTTTAAAGCACAAGTCCCAGAAACTAACAACTCAGATACCCTACAGGTATCTCTGGCCAACACAAGGGCGAGACTCAGAATGACAACCCTTTATTATTTTGCTGGATTACACAAGTATTTAGTAGCTGGTACGGGAAATAAAGTAGAAGATTTTGGTGTTGGGTTTTATACCAAATATGGAGATGGCGGCGTAGATCTTAGCCCTATTGCAGATTTACTTAAAAGCCAAGTATACGCTATAGCAAAACATATTAAGGTATCCAACCAAATTCTAGAGGCAGCTCCTACAGATGGTCTCTTTGGAGACAGCCGCACAGATCAAGACCAAATTGGGGCTAGTTATGATGAATTAGAATGGGCCATGAAAATACAAGAGTTAGGCAAAACCGACAGTGTATTTACCACTAGAGAAAAAGAAGTTTTTAAGATATATACGCGACTCAACAAGGCTAACAAGCATAAAATGAACCCAATACCAATTTGCGAAATACCCTTGAGTTTTATTTAAATAATACTCAATGTTTCTTATTGCTGAAGTTAAGGGGCTAATCATTACTAATGTTGTTGTATAAATTGTAGTAAAAGTATTACAAAACTCCCTTGCTTTTCCATAAAGCATCATTATATTTGTTATTATAGATTGCATTAATTGCAAAACGTATCTACAAAATGAAAACAGTATTTATAGCCGACAATCATCCTATTACTAGAAAAGGTATTGTGTGCATGCTTAAAAACAACAAGAAGTTTGCAATTATTGGTAAAGCTGGAAATGCTGAAGATTTATACACAAGCCTGAGAGAAAGCACTCCAGATATCCTCATTATGGAGATCGACATTCCTCAAATTAACGGTATTAACGCATTACGCAACATAAAAACAGAATTTCCAAAAATGCGTGTGCTTATATTCTCTACACACCCAGAAGAAATTTATGCTTTGCGTGCTATTAAATCTGGTGCTGCAGGTTATGTTCCAAAAACAGCAACCACCAAAACCTTTGTAAAAGCAATGAAGCATATCGCTAAAGGAGGTATTTTCTTGAATGAAGAGTTAACATCAACATTTACCAGTAGAAACGTAGGAGAAAGTAACGCGATAAGCCGTTATAAAAAACTATCTTCAAGAGAGATTGAAGTTCTTAATCTGCTTAGTAGTGGCAAAAGAAATAAAGACATTGCCAACGCACTAAACATTAATGAAAAAACAGTAAGTACCTACAAAACTAGATTACTAAAGAAACTAAAAGTGGACAACCTAGCAGATTTAATACATCAGTCTAGAATGTTTCAGTTCGGATAAGCTACACCACCCTTCTTAATTTTTCTGACAAGATACTGTGCAGGGTATTGTAATCCTTTACCGTCTCAAGTACACTTCTATCTTTGTAAGATCCATTTTCAACAGGCGAATCAATAAGATCCTTAATTTTCAGACTAATTAAATACCTGCGAAGATTTAGTATGGTTTCACTTACTATTTGGGACACGCCACTATCCTTACCTTTTACGTAAATCTCCATACGCTCCCAGTCATGCAAGGCATGTCTTTCTTCATCCATTAATATATCTGAAACTAAACTAGCCGTTTCTGTTTCTAGTTCATTGATAAAGACATCTACTTGAAAGTCTTTTCCTTGGTTAAATTGTGTGATTATTTCAGTGTACAAGGCTTTAAAAGTTGCATTTGTAAACTCAATTTCATCATCTTGAAGGTCTAGGTATATTTTTTCAAATACCTTATTTGAACTAATTTCTGGTTTAAATGAAATTTCTCCCTCTTCATTTGCCTCTAGAATTAAATCTTCAAAATCTTCCTTAGAACCGCCATACAACAAGAGTATTTCTATAATTTTACGCTCTAATTCAAAAAGCTCATCTATCTTTTTTATAGGCTGGCTCTTGGGTGTAATAACATTAAAAGCTTGTTGGGTGGGTGGCGTTTTCTTAGATTGATCTTTGGCATCTTTTTGCAGTAATTGAGCTAAGGTATTAAACAATACTTGCTCACTAATATCCATGATACGCGCACACTCTTTAATGTATACTTCGCGTTTTATAGTATCTGGTATTTTAGAGATACTCACTACCATATCCCTAATGGTATCTGCTTTTTTAATAGGATCATTATCTGCTTCTTTGGCTAGTAAAGATGCCTTAAAGGAAATAAAATCTTTTGCATTTTCTAGCAAATAGCTCTGCAACACATCTAAAGTGTTGTTTTTAGCAAAACTGTCTGGATCCTCACCTTCTGGAAAGGTACAAATCTTAACATTCATCCCTTGCTCTAAAATAAGATCAACTCCTCTTATAGAAGCTCTTAAACCAGCCGCATCTCCATCAAACAAGACGGTGATGTTTTGGGTGAGCCTGTTAATTAATCGTATTTGCTCTGGGGTTAACGCTGTACCTGAGGAGGAAACCACATTAGTAATACCTCGCTGGGCAAACTGTATTACGTCTGTATAGCCTTCAACTAGATAACAATTATCTTCTTTAGCAATGCTTTGCTTTGCATTATAAATACCATACAGCACCTTGCTCTTATGATATACATCACTCTCTGGTGAGTTTAAATACTTAGCAGCTTTTTTATCACTAGTTAATATTCTACCTCCAAAACCCAAGGTACGACCACTCATGCTTAGGATAGGAAACATCACACGTCCTTTAAAGCGGTCAAACTGTTTTTCTTGCTTTACAATTGACAAACCTGTTTGCTCTAGAAACTCTAACTTGTATCCTTTTTTGATTGCTTGATCTGTAAAGGCAGACCAGCCATCTAGGGAGTATCCTAGTTTAAATTTTTCTATTGTCTGTTGTGTAAAACCACGTTCTTTAAAATAAGAAAGCCCAATGGCCTTACCAGGCTCTGTTTTTAATAAGTTGTTATGAAAATACCCTGTAGCATACTCATTGACTAAATAAAGGCTCTCACGAGCGTTGGCTTGATCTTTTTGCTCATCTGTTTGTTCTATCTCTTCTATTTCTATACCATACTTTTTTGCAAGGTATTTAATAGCCTCTGGATAGGTAAAGTGCTCATGCTCCATTAAAAAAGTAACGGCATTACCGCCTTTCCCGCTGGAAAAATCTTTCCAGATTTGCTTAACTGGAGACACCATAAAACTTGGGCTTCGCTCATCTGTGAAGGGGCTTAAGCCTTTAAAATTACTTCCAGATTTTTTGAGCTGAACGAAATCACCAATCACCTCCTCTACACGAGCAGTTTCAAATACAGTATCTATGGTGGAACGACTTATCATAAGTTATGGCAACGGTTTGTAAAACTACGTAAATGATATGTCAATATATAAAATGTACCTCACATTTACGTATAAAAAAAGCAAGGATTACTTCTTCCTATCTATAACGTAATTCACCATAAGGTTTAATGAATCTTTATATGGTGAGCTTGGGTAGGTATCAAGAATAGCTAATGCTTTTTGCTGGTAATCTTTCATTTGCTGCTGGGCATAATCAAGCCCTCCATGAGATTTTACGTAGGCTATTACTTGCTTGACACGGTTTTTATCTTTGTTGTGATTTTTCACTGAGTTGATGAGCCAGCTTTTATCTTTAGAGGAGGCATTATTAATGGCATAAATTAAAGGAAGCGTCATTTTTTGCTCTTTAATATCGATACCCGTTGGTTTTCCAATAGCCTGGTCTGAATAATCAAACAAATCATCTTTTATCTGAAATGCAATACCAATTAACTCCCCAAAGCTTCGCATTGCCTCTACCTTATCTTCACTGGCATGCACAGATTTTGCTCCCATAGCACAACATGCCGCAATGAGTGTAGCGGTTTTTTGACGTATAATTTCAAAGTAAATTGCCTCTGTTATATCTAAATTTCTTGCTTTTTCTATTTGAAGCAGCTCCCCCTCGCTCATTTCACGCACTGCTACAGATATGATTTTCAATAAATCAAAATCATCATTATCTATAGAAAGTAACAAGCCTTTTGACAATAAAAAATCACCAACCAATACTGCAATTTTATTTTTCCAAAGTGCATTTACAGAAAAGAACCCTCTTCTTCTATCACTATCATCAACCACATCATCATGCACAAGTGTTGCTGTATGTATGAGCTCTATAACAGATGCACCTCTGTAAGTTCTTTCATTAACCGCACCTTGATTGTTCATCTTAGCGATAAGAAACACAAACATGGGCCGCATTTGTTTTCCCTTTCTATTGACAACGTAATGAGTGATTTTATTGAGCAGGGAAACCTTAGAAATCATGGAATTTGAAAATTTCTTTTCAAAGAGTTCCATCTCTTTTTCGATAGGTAGTTTTATTTGAGCTACTGCTTTCATTGGCATACCAAAAGTACGTTAAATAGTAAGAGCTTATTTATTGTAGATAAAAAAACGGAGAAGAATTATACACTTATCCGTTTTTGTTTTAAAAGCACACGCTATTTTTTAGCTTTTGTCCTATTTCTATACAAAGAAACATCAACACAGTTTATCATTTCTTGTTTATTAACACCCACACCCAAAAATTTCTCAATTCTTGCTAGCTCTGATGCAGGATTCTCTAGAACATCTGTATAGTTAACATATAATATTTCTACACCCGGCTCACTTTTATCCCAAAGGGTAACATTGGCTAATAATTTCTGATATTTATTATACAAAGTCACTGGAAACTCCTGCTCACTTTTGCCAATCATCTTTTGTTGGGACTGGATGATTTCATTTAAATCTCTGCGCATAAAAATAATTTTATACCTAAGGGTTGAGTCTAAATATTTAAGCAGTGGCGCAACAACTTTTACCGCTTTGTCTTGACCCTTTGAGAGCCAAGTATTGTCTTTGTACAATGACATCACTGGCTTATACTCATAATACCCTTTAGGGTTTGAGATATCTGCCTCGCGGAGTTGATCCTGAAGGATATCCACCCCTCC